>MDTB01122455.1_pt1 | contig 10421 bp, 10 predicted proteins | sample 811161 | NCBI WGS metagenome assembly MDTB01 (sample SAMN05326650, study PRJNA326480) | marine metagenome | isolation source: seawater | place: Mediterranean Sea | collected 2009
ACCAAACTATATTCAAAACTTCATATAAGGATGGATATATGAGAAAAATTAAATTAATTCACAGCCCAATTGAATATGCTCGAAATAAGTACTTAAAGACAATTACTTATTCCTTTTTAATCATACTTTATCTGCCAATTATTAACCTTATTTTTTTTAGTTTTAATGACTCTAAAAGAAACATTGTATGGAGGGGGTTCACAACAAAATACTATGAAAAGATGTTTGATAATCAGATATTATTTGATGCTTTCTCAAATTCATTGACGATTGCATTCTTATCCACCGTTATATCTACTATTTTGGGATTAAGTACTGCTATTTGCCTTTGGAAGTTTAATTTCTATTTAAAAAAGTATTACGACTTAGCTCTGATCTTTCCAATAGTGATACCTGAAATATGCCTAGGGGTGTCTATGTTAGTATTTTTTAATTTTATAAGCTGGCCTAATTTTCAGATTTGGCCTTTATCCTTATCAAGTATTATAATAGCTCATGTTTCATTCATATTCCCATTTGTTGCTATTATTATTAGGTCTCGACTTTCAATTCTAAATAATGAGATATTGGAGTCTGGAACTGATTTGGGGGCGACAAATTTTCAAATAATAAAATTTATAATTATACCGTTTCTGAAACCTGCAATAATAGCATCTTTTTTATTCGCGTTTACATTATCACTTGATGATTTTGTCGTAACTTTTTTTACCTCAGGACCAAATAGCGTTACATTACCTGTAAAAATATATTCAATGGTGAGATTTGGTATAACGCCTGAGATAAATGCTGTTTCAACATTATTGTTACTCATTATTATCATTTCAACTTATTTTGTGATTAAATTTTTAACAAAAAAAAATAGAGTATTGATAAAATGATAAAAAATAGATCATGTATTGAAATAAGTAATCTCAATAAAAGTTTTGGAAATACTCTAGCTGTAGCTGATGTATCTTTTGATATTTATGAAAATGAATTTTTTACTATATTGGGACCCTCTGGCTGCGGCAAATCAACACTTCTTAGACTAATTGCCGGTCTAGAAATACAAGACAAAGGTGGTATTATTATCAATGGTATAGATTGTAGTAAAATACCAGCAAATAAAAGACCAGTTAATATGGTCTTTCAATCTTATGCTTTGTTTCCTCATATGAATATAAAAGATAATATTGAGTTTGGACTAAAATTAAAAAAGATAAACCCAAAAGAGATAAGCCATAGAGTTGCAAATATCCTGGATCTAATAAAAATGAGTGGCTATATATACAAATATCCTGATCAACTATCAGGTGGACAAAGACAAAGAGTGGCCCTTGCAAGAGCAATAGTCAATAACCCAAGTATCATTCTCTTAGATGAACCTCTGTCTGCACTTGATGCAAATTTGAGAATCGAAATGCAACAAGAACTCGTTAATATTCAACGAAATTTAGAAATGACATTTATGCTAGTGACACATGATCAAGATGAGGCTTTATCAATATCATCGAGAATTGCAATTATGGAAAATGGGAGAATTATCGAAACAAATACAGCCACAAATATGTATGAATATCCAATGAAAAAGTATAGTGCTGAATTTCTTGGTAGAATAAATATAATCGAAGGAAACATATTAGAAGGTGCCAATGACAAAATTTTCTATACAGAAACTTTTGGTGATATAAAAATTAAAAATAATGAGGCGATTACTAAAACTATGTTGTTAGGTATTAGACCTGAAAAAATAATAATAGAGAATAAGAAAAAAGAAATATTAGGAAGAATTTATGTAAAAGGAACAATAATAAGTTCCACATACTATGGTGATATGACATATTTGACTATTGAGCTACATAACAAAAAAGAAATATATATACATGTTCAAAATATTCATCGAGACTCTTTAAATGAATTAAAAATTGGCAAGAAATTAAAAGCCTCATTTGATATCAGTGACTTAATTCTTTTAGAAAAGTAATACTTTTCTATCAAGGGATTTTTGTTATAATCAATGAACAGATTAAAATTAGATAGGAAGAATAAAAATGTCAATACTTCAGTCCAATAAAGTAATCGCCATAGAAGAGCATTACATTGATCCCAACGTTACAAAATTACAGGAAGCAAATACTACAAATACTCGAATTAGAAATCCAAAAATGGTGTCTAGAATGGAAGATTTCGGGGGTGAAAGAATTGAAGAAATGGACGCAACAGGAATTGACATTCAAATACTCTCAATTGCCCCTCCCGGTGTCCATAATCTTCCAAAGGATATTGCTGTAACAGCCGCAAAGCAAACAAATGACTATCTCGCAAATAAAATGTCACAGAATCCAAATAGATTTAGAGGGTTTGCCGCATTACCGATGCAAGACCCTCAAGCCGCCGCCCGAGAGTTAGAAAGAGCCGTAAAAGATCTCAATTTTGTGGGTGGGATGATTCATGGGCTTACAAACTCGCAATTCGATGATGGGAAGGCTTCATGGCCAGTATACGAAACTGCTGCTAAATTAGATGTGCCGATTTACCTCCATCCTGGTATGCCTCATCATGAAGTCAGAAATATTTATTATAAAGATTATACAGAAGAATTTGCATTATTTCCTCAGGCAGCGTGGGGTTATACAGTTGAGACTGCAACTATGGCAATAAGACTTGTTCTATCAAGAGTATTTGAAACAATCCCAAACCTTAAAATTATACTAGGTCACCTTGGCGAAACGTTGCCTTTCTTACTTTGGAGAGTAAATCATAATTTAAAACGTCCTGGTAATGCTCCAATTGAGTTTAGAGAGGTTTTTTGTAATAACTTTTATGTAACAACTAGTGGAAATTTCTCGGATCCAGCACTTTTATGCTGCATGCAAGAGCTGGGAGTTGATAGGATATTATTTGCAATTGATTGGCCCTTTATTGACAACAAACTCGGAACAGACTGGTTTGAAAAATTGGCAATATCAAAAGAAGATAAAATTAAAATATTAAGCGGAAACTCTTCAAGAATATTCAAACTCTAAAATAGATGTAATAGTGTATAAAGACTGATTAAATAGCTTTAAAGTTCTGGTACATCTAAGCCAATGCCAACAACTTCATCCTCAATTGGAACGCGGAAGGCATCATTAAATAAGTTAAGTGATACCATAACTGTTGCTGTTAAAGCTATTTCTACCATTTGTTTCGGTGTGTAGTGATTTTTAAAATTTGCAGCTACATTATCTGGAATATTTGAAGCATCAACCATCATATGATCAACAAAGCTTAGTGCAGCCTTCTCAGAATCTGTAAATGCATCATGCGTATCAGAAGATTGAACATTCTTTATCTTATCCTCATCTACACCAAGTCTTCTTAAATGTTCAATTTGATGAGTTGAACAGTAAAAGCATGTATTTCGTGTTGCAACTTTATATCTAATAAGCGCTTTAAAGGGCTTTGATAATTCGCCAAGTTCCCATGTTGATTGCCAGTAGTTACGAGAGGCCATTCCAAAATCATCAGAATGACCCATAGCGCGAGCACTATTATTAATCCTCTGACTACCTTTGGCCTCCTTTAATTCTTTTATCATACCCATAAATTCAGAACTAAATTCATCATCTTTTAATAATGGGACAACTGTATTGTGATTAAGATTTTTATCTAATTGGCTTTTCATATATCTCTCCTTTTATAAAGTCATACTGCACTTGGCATTCTTAAATACTCACTACCATCTAAATTTACAATTATAGAGATCGGTTTATTTAATTGCAATGCTCTCGTTACACCTTTGACTAATTCTGTAATTTTATTTACCTCAATAGCATCAATACCGAAGCTTTCAACGATTTTTTTATATTCAATTTTATCAAAGCTTGTGGACTCAGTGTTATAGCCCTTTTTTACCTGTTTTGATTTCACTTGAGTGAGTGCATTATCAACCATTATAATTTGAACCATTGGAATGTTTAGGCGCCTCCAAGTTGCTAACTCTCCTGCATACATAAGAAATCCTCCATCTCCCACAAAAGATATTACTGGTCTCTCTGGTGATGCTATTTTTGCACCAAGTGCAGCACCAAGAGAAAAACCCATAGGAGATAACCCATTTGAAACAAAATAAGTTAATGGTAAATAAGATAACCACGCTTGTGAAGCAAGCGACTTATGGGCTCCAGCATCTGCAGTTATAATTGTATCTTTTGGGACGATTTTTCTTATTTCCTTATACACTAATTGTGGTGCAATTCCGTCGCTTGAGTTATAATCATCACTAACACCAAGTTCATAGTCTTGTATTTTATTAAATGAATCCCTTGCTAAGCTCAACCACTCCTTGCTTGTATCCCTTTGGCCTATGTTATCTTTTAAGAAATCTAATATGCCAGACATCTGCCCTTTGAGTTCCTGCATTACAGGTTGAAAAGTTCGATCATTTGTGTCTGTGGCATCAATAGAAATAATAGGAACCTGAGATTTAAACGGTCTAATTATATCCCAACCATCTAAACCAATTGTTATAATTAAGTCTGCTTCTTTTAACATTTCATCAATTGGTGTTCCAAACCAACCATACATTCCAATATATAGTGAATTGTCACATGGAAAACTCCCAACAGCCTGCAGGGTAACACAGCAAGGTGACTGTATATGATGAGCAAAAGAAATTAAATCCTCAGAGATTTTTGATCCAACAACACCAACACCTGCTACAATAATCGGCTTACTTGATTTATTTATTATATCAATTGCATAATCAAAATCACTTTTCTCAGGTAAGCTTTGCTCGCCAAAATCTGTAATTAGGCTATTTATTTGTTCCTCATTAATATCAATATCTTGAATTGCCTGGACCGGTGAGATCGGCAGGTAGACAGCGCCAGGTCTCGGTTCAATTGATTTTCTGTAAGCTCTATCTAAGAGCTCGACGGCATTCTTCGAAGTTAACTCCTCAGATAGTTTAGTAATAAGCCTACCAAATGATACAAGTTCGACATCTTGATGAGGATTCTTAGCTAATAGTTCGGGATCAATTATCGCTGAAAATATAATAATTGGGCGCCTATCCAGATATGCAGCTGCAATACCAGAGACTAAATTTGTCACTCCAGGCCCTTTCGTAACTATTACAACTCCTGGTATACCTGTGATTTCACCATAAGTAGATGCCATATAAGCAGCTGTATTTTCGTGATGTGTTAGGATATAATTTATTCCCTGATCTGAGAATGCATTAATTAGGCTGATAGTATCACTACCTGGTGTTCCAAATACTTGTTTAACACCTCTTTTTTTTAAATATTTAGCAATAAAGTCGCAAGTTAACATATCTCTCTCCTATTAATATTTATTTTTTCCAACAGGTGCACCATCATTAATATAAATATTCACTATATCTCCAACTTGAATATCATCGTCAATTCCAACAGTTAAAGATACACCAGTATTCGTTTGTATATTAGCAATTTTTCTTGGATGCCAATCCTTGTGACCCAACATATGGCGTATGACAGAAATTTCTTTTACCTGTCCTTCTGGTGCATCTATCAAATTAAATACAGTATTACCACATTTTGAACAAATAAATTTTTTGGGAAATGTACATTTATTACATCTATTACATCTATAAAATTGTAATTTTTCCATCTTAAACACCCTCTAAAATTGCCGCAGAAACTGTCCCACCATATCGATAAAGTGTCATACCATAACCTGTAACAATACCATAATTTGCATTATTTACCTGCCTATCACCTGCTCTATTTTGAAGTTGAAGTGCAACCTCCCCAATACCATTTAGACCTCCTGCCATGCCACCAGGCTGGCCAGCTGATAACATTCCACCCCAGGTATTGACTGGTGTAATTTGTTCGCTCGTCTTAGTCAAATATTCTTTTATATTGGATTTCTTTATAATTTTTAGGTCGTTAAGTTGGGCAAGAACTATAGCTGGATAATCGTCATATATACTAAAAACATCGATATCGGATGGCGATAATTTTGCTACTCCGTATAACTTATCTACAAAATTTACTATACCTGTACTAGTACCATCGCCTTCTTGATTGTCGTAGTTAAAACTTTGAAAAAAAGATTTTATTCGCACTTGCTTTTCAAGTCTTTTATTATCCTCCGCTGATAAAATAATGGCGAATGCACCTGCTACTACTGGCACACAGTCGTATCTGCATAATGGATCGGCAATCATTGGAGCGGAGTTATAATCTTCGTGTGAGAGAGGTGTTTTATATACCGCATTAGGGTTTTTTGATGCCCAGGTACGTTGATTTACAAGAAGATTAGCATAATCTGATTTCAATAAGTTATACTTCTCCATTTGTCTTGTGGTTACAAGCGAATATACTCCATTTGGACCCCCATGTCCTAATGGCGAAAGATGGTCGCGTGTTGCACTATTATAAGAATTTGCTATTTTTGCATAACCAGATAAACCAGTTGCATCACCTGCTAATATCAATATATTTTTTGCAGCTCCAGTTTGTATAGCCCTAGATGCATGTCCTAGCATATTCATGGCTGATGAGCCTCCATTTGTGTCTTGCAATAACCAGTTCAAGCTTAAGCCAAACCTCCAAGCAATATCAATTGCTGAGTCGGGTGAAATAGAAAATGATGAGATAGCAAATCCATCAATATCAGTATGAGAGAGGTCAGCGTCCTCTAATGCATTACAGATTGCATCTCTCATGAAGTTGTGGACGGAATCACTTTCATCAGGATGTCTTGTATATTTAGACTGCCCTATCCCTATAATTTTCGGATCAAATATCATATTTATAAAAAAATTTTAATATATATCATTTGGTATTTTGCTTATATTATTAATATAATATCATAAAAAGATAAATATATTTATCCCAATATGTGAAAGAGGAAAACTCAAAGTAACAGAAAATAATGAGGTTATTTAATGAAAAAATTAAACATCTACGATATCGGTGGAGATATAGTTAAAGAAGATGAAAGATATATTGTAAGAGATAATAAGTCTCTCAATAATCTTATAGTTAGTAGTACAGATTTAAAACCAAACAAGAATACCACAGGGCACAAACATCCCAGACAGGAGGAAGTTTATTATTTTTTGAGAGGTACTGGTAAAATGGAGTTAGATAATGATTTGATAGATGTTACTGTAGGTGACGTAATTTTAATAGAAGATAACGTTTTTCACAAGGTCTATGCAGGAAATGAAGGTTTATATTTCTTATGTGTTTTTGACGGTAAAAGAAATCACTAACAACTATCTATTTCTTTTAATAGAAAAATTAATTCACAAGGTATATCGGTAAATCCGAATGTAACATTAGATGCCTTGTGACACCTCCAAAAATTATCTCTCTCAGCCTGCTTTGAGTATAAGCACCTTTTACTATTAGGTCAGCATTTATACTTTTACTGTACTCTAGAATAATTTCTCCTGCTTTCTTCTCATCTCCTTCAAGCGAAACAGCTTTGGATTCTATGCCGTGAGATAAGAGTAATTTTGATACTTCTTCACCACTTGGGCCATCAGTAATTGCTTTCTCTACAGTCAAAATTGTGACATTATTTGCTTTTTTTAGAATTGGTAATGCGGCAAAAACTGCTCTTGAACTCTCTGTTGTACAGTTCCACGATATTAGTACCTCATTTCCAATTTCTACTTGTTTATTCATAGGAATTAGCATGACAGGTCGTCCACCATCAAAAAGTATTGTCTGAATTGAACTGAGACTTGCGCTCTGTAGTTCCTGATAAGGCCTAGATATAATCACAACATTATATACTCTTGATAGATCCCCAAGATATTTTTGACTCTGCAATTCTTCTGATAGCCATTGATAATTCAAGCTGCTAAGAGCCTTGTCTTTTAGAACTAATCCCTCCATGTGACTCTCAAACTTTTCTTTGTATTTAATCACCTCACTGATACTTTCATCATGGTGAACGGTGTCAAATATTATTGACCCCTCTTGCGCAATAAAACTATCTATTCTTTGATGTATAGCCACACCACTAATACTTGATTTATACACTTTTGCAAGTGATACCGCGCAATCAATCAGGTGAGGAATAGTCTCAGCATATTCGAATGGTAATAAAATATTTTTCATCTATAAACACCTTTTTATTTTCTATAAACCTCTCATAAGCTCGGCAGGATCAATAGGTAATTCTAATTCTTTACCAGTCTTTGCAGATAGATCCATTGCCATTGTAAGCACAAGATTTCTATGACCTTCTTTTGCTGTAGCATGTGGCGTATCTTTTCCGAGATAAATTCGACTGAACCAGGAATTTGTTTCTTCACGAATTGGTCCCCACAAATCTCCATTATATATATCCCCAGGTGGAAAACTTGTAAGGAAATCTACATTTCTTGTTGCCTCTATTTCCAGACCTTCTGGCCTGTATGCTGGTCCCTGATTATACTCTGTAGCAAGAATTACGTCTCTATGTGTATCTTCAATATCAATCACGCCCTTGGTACCTACAACACCAATTTCCAGACCATATACCGCGCCAGGCCATACTTTTGGCAGAGCCCAACAGATATTCATGCTAAATATTGTTCCGTCTTCCATCGTAAATACACCAAATGTAGCGTCTTTCGTACCAAGCTCTGACATAATTTTTTCAGTAGAACGGGCGAATATAGAAACTGGTTTTGCTTGATCACCCAGCATCCAGAGAGCCATATCTAAACTATGCGTTCCAGATACCACCATTGGTGTGAGATGTCTTCTATCCTGTGATAATCTAACTTCCCCTGTTGGTGCCATTTTATTCATAAAGGCCCTGACAACAACCGCCGTCGCCTCTCCTATCTGTCCATTATTTATTCTTTCTTTTACAGCTAAGAATCTTCTTCTGAACCTTTGAGTATAACCCACTACTGCATCGACTCCGGATTCATTAATTGCATTAAGTACTTTAAGTGACTCAGTTGCATCCGTTGCTAGTGGCTTTTCAATTAATAGTGGCAATTTTCTTTCAACACTTGCTAGAATTGGTTCTACATGGCTCCAAGTAGAAGTCGCGACAATCACTGCGTCTACCTCTGGTCTCTCAATTAATTCTCTAAAATTAGTTGTAAAAAAATCTGCCTTTATATCGTTCTTTAATTTCAGTCCTAGATCTTCATTTATATCTGCGAGACCAATCCATCCAATACCTGGATATTCTTTTGCAAGAGTCGAACGCATTCGACCAACAACTCCACAACCAACTACAGCTAAACCCAAGGTCTTCTTATTTTCCATATTACATCCCCATATACTGAATAATTATTATTACTTATTATTCTTGATTATTCAAGAAATTCATAACTCCTTGATTAATTTTATAGCTAGTTCTTTTTATACTTTTTAATTAGATCAGGTCTATGTTTTTTTGTAATTTCCATAGATTTTTTTAATCTCCAATCTCTAATATCTTTGTGATTACCCTCCAATAGTACCTGAGGTATTTCAAAGCCATCATAATTTCTAGGTAAAGTATATTGAGGGTATTCAAGAAGGTTATTCTCATAACTTTCACTATCTATTGACTCCTTACTATTAATAACACCATCAATTAAACGAACACATGAATCTATAATATTTATTGCAGCTATATCTCCATTTGTTAAAATATAGTCACCAATTGACAACTCAGTTGCCCCGGTGGCTTCAACAATTCTTTGGTCAACCCCCTCAAATCTTCCACATACGATAATTAATCCATCTTCAAGTATTAAACTCTTTGCTATGCTTTGATCATATTTTATACCGCGTGGTGCAGGAATAATAATTGGCCTGTTATCACCTTTTGACTTAATATTCATAATAATTGGAATTACCACATCAGCACGTAGAATCATACCTGGGCCTCCTCCGGATGGAGGTCCGTCAATCTTTAACTTTTTATTTTCTTTAAACTTATCAATGGCAATTATTTCGAGGTCCCAAATTTTATTTTTTAATGACCTGCCGACATTACTGAAATCTAGGGCACCCGGGAATATCTCAGGTGTTGTAGTTATTATAGTTACTTTCCATTTATGATTTGTCATACCAAACTATATCTCAATCTAATCAGGAGTAATAATCCTTTACATAGCAAATTAACTCATCTCCATCACGACACATAAAATCGTTATAATTATTTAAGTATACGTTGTTTAATCTCGCTTATTAAAGAGTACTAATAATGATGATTATTTTTCATCTTCTATTTTTGGTTTCTCTTCTTCTGCAGGAGCTTCGGCAGCGGCCTCTTCAGCCGGGGCTTCTTCTACTGGAGCTTCTTCTACTGGAGCTTCTTCTGCAGGAGCTTCGGCAGCGGCCTCTTCAGCCGGGGCTTCTTCTACTGGAGCTTCTTCTGCGGGAGCTTCGGCAGCGGCCTCTTCAGCCGGGGCTTCTTCTACTGGAGCTTCTTCTGCGGGAGCTTCGGCAGCGGCCTCTTCA
>MDTB01161024.1_pt1 | contig 10421 bp, 9 predicted proteins | sample 811161 | NCBI WGS metagenome assembly MDTB01 (sample SAMN05326650, study PRJNA326480) | marine metagenome | isolation source: seawater | place: Mediterranean Sea | collected 2009
ATCCATTAATGTTAAAGCCCAATGACAAAAAATTACATCTTTTGAAGCATCTTTCATAAAACTCAAGTCTTGAGCATTTGCTTTATAAAAATTTATATCATTATTGGGAAATCTAGTTCGTGCAAGTTTAAGTTCGTTATCATTCATATCCACACCAAAAAGTTTAAGATCAGAGGAAAAGCGTTTCTTACAAAGCTCCAAAAGAACTCCGCTTCCACAAGCTAAATCAAGAATCTCAGTATGGTAATCTGGATCAACAGTATCTAAAAGTAATTCGTAACTATTCTTTCCATTTAAATCACAACAACTCGTTGCGATCTCTTCAGTAAAACCTGTGTAACGATTGTGTATGATATGAAGATGATCTGACAAATCTTGAGTATTTGGGGTCTCACCTGAGTGAATTTTATTCATCCATGAGGAATTTAATTTTTTATAATTAGTTTTAAAAACCATAACAATTTTATTTTGGTTACTTTGTAGGCCAACAAATTGGATTTAAATAACTTGATACAATTTCACCTGGCTTAGTATTAGGAATAAATTTTTCCCAATCTCCAGAAATCATTGTAGGATCATTTATAACGCGAGCACCATCTGCAAAATATGTATTTGCTAAAACGATCCGACTTTGTGTTGTTTTATTTTCTGAGGCAGTATGAAAACTAAGGTTATGGTGAAAACTTACTTCACCTAATTCAAAAGGTTCTTCAATAATTGATACTTGCTTTTTCTTAAAAACATTTTTTATCTTTCTGTCATAACTGGTATCAAATTCATTAAATTTTATATCTTTAACAAGTTTATAAATCTCTAATGGCTGTGCAAAAGTCAAAGGGCCCATTTCAATTGGAATTGCTTGAGCTGGAATCCATGCAGTTATTACATCATTTGTATCTAGAGGAAAATGATGATCATCATAATGCCAAGGAGTTCGACCGCAACCTGATTCTTTAACCAGAGCATTGTCATGATAAAGACGAATTTTTTTCACAGAAAGTAACTCTGCACAAATCTTTGCTATTCGTGAACTTAAAACAAATTCTCTAATTGAAGTATTTTCTAACCACATCATCTCAAGGCTTAGAAACCGATTTTTTTTATTATCATTATAATTTTTAAATGTCTTACTTAAAAGTGATAGAATTTCATAACGCAAAATTTGAGTTACATCTGGTGTCAAAACATTCTTTAGTTTTATAAAACCATTTGTTTGAAAAGTTTTAATATTATCAGTTGTTAAGTTGTATGGTTTGTTAAGTTCTTGTTTTAAGTCAATTTTTGATGAATCTTTTAACTTTGGCGGCTCAGGTAATTCTATCAAAGCATCCCCAGTGTCTGAATTTGAGTTATCAGCCAAAGAAACATACCAATCCCACCAGGCTTGATTATCCTTATCCCAAGCCTTATTTCCATTCTTGATATTTTCCCTGAATTCAGATTGAATTTCTTTATTTAGGTTTTTTCTTTTAATCATATTTAAATTTCACTAAGGAATCATTATTAATTATTTCTTCTTTGATATAAATATCTTATCTACTTTAAATTAATTTACTTAATTTATTAATTTTACTACTAAACTAATATGAATTTAAAAAAAAAGATATTGTAAAAATAGTATATGTTATAATTTCTATGATTACCTATGACAACCCTTATCTCTTCCACTATTTGTTTATCATATATTTCTGGATTGTTAGAACCTTTATTCTATAATTTTACCACTAAAGGTAAACCCCAAGAAATAAGTCAAAATATCAATTATTAACTATGAAAGATTATTATGAGAAATTATGTTAATGAAAACAACTAAACTGAGCTATTTTATATCTAATAATACTACAAATAATTAATTGCATATTTTTTTAACAAATCATTTTCAATGATTAAAAAATTGTTTATACATTGATGAATGTTAAAATCTTTTGAAAAGTTTATGGAAAATTTAATGTTTGCATCTAGATGGTTGCTGGCACCGTTTTATTTTGGTTTGATAATTTCTCTTTTTTTTTTATTAATAGTTTTTGTTAAAGAAATTATTCACTACGTTACTCATTTTAGTACTAACGAAACTGAACTAATTCTTTTCATTCTCACTCTTATAGATTTATCATTTGCAGGTAATTTATTAATAATTGTAATCTTTTCTGGATACGAAAATTTCGTATCAAAACTGAATATTAGTAATCATGAAGATAAACCTGAATGGATGGGAACTGTTGATTTTGGAGGACTCAAACTTAAATTAATTTCTTCAATCGTTGCAATTTCTGGGATTCATCTTTTAAAAATATTTTTTGGATTAGAAAATTATACACACGAGCAAATTCTTTTATTTATTGCAGTTCATTTTACCTTTGTTTTGAGCGGAGTATTATTAGCATATATGGATTCCCTAACTGCTAAAACTAAATACAAAATAAAATAGAATATATTTAGGTAATAATGTTTAAATAAATGATTTAAATATTTAATCAAAATTTATTATTGATGATTAAGATTTATTTATTTTTTAAGCAAAAAATTAACGATTTTTTAATAAAAAAAATATTAATTAAGATAAGTTTATTGTTAATTTTAATCAGATAATTTCAACCATTTCGTAAAAGAAAGTATGCATTGAAGTTTAAATATTTTCTATTTGAAACTAATAAAGTCGTTAATAATACTAAAAAAAATAGAACGGAAATAGTTAAAGGAACTAAAAAGGAAAAGTACCAATTAATACCGAGAAAATTAGTTATAAACATATAGGAAAACATCAAAGAGAACACTAATGAAAAAAAGGTGATAGGTAAAAATAATATTAAAGATTCAAAAATTATTAACTTAATAATATTTGATTTTTCAAAACCAAGGATTCTCAAAACTAAATTTTGATAAACCTTCAGCTTTCCTATCACGCTCACTGCATTGGACACTACGATAAGTCCGATTAAAATAACTACACTTGATATCAAAATACTTACTGTAAAAATCTTATTTAAAAAGTATTTAGTTTTATTTATGGATTCAGTAAGATTTATGTAAGTAATATTTGGCAACGTTCTCAACAAATCACTTAGACTGATTACATCCTCATTATTAAATTTTATAGTAGAAATAAATTCATGAGGTAATTTTGATGCAAATTTTGGATTAAACAAAATTGCAAAATTAATATTTAAATCTCTGTAATCAACTTTTCTAAAATTTTTAATGATGCCAGTAACTGAATTACCATAAATATTAAATGTAATAGAATCACCAATTCTTAATTTTAAATCATTAGCAACTTTTGAGTCTAAGGAAAGTTTTAGATTATTTTTATCATCTGAACTCCACCATTTACCTTTTACAACTGGATTATTAGTTGGCGGATCATTTAACCAAGATATCCTTCTTTCTCCGTTAATAAACCAAAAGCTTGGGTTGTTCTCATTTATAATTTCTTTTGGCTTTCTATTATTGATGGCAACTATTCTTGCAGCTATCATTGGAACAATTATTTCATCCGCTTCATTATCAATCTCATCAATCTTTTTCAAAAATGTACTCAATTCATTTTTTTGAAGTCCTAAAAAGAAATAATTTGGAGCATTTTTTGGGATAGAACTATTGAGTTCATGATTTATATTAGAAGACGTAATCCCTAAAAAAAATAATATTGTTATTCCTAATCCCATGGTCATTATCACTACAGAATTAAGATCACGGAAGACATTCAGATTTTTTATTCCCATTTTAATAGAAATATTATTAATATCTTTGATTTTGTTCAAAATTAAAAGATACAATTTAGATAGTACAAAGTAAAAAAAACTAACAGCAATAAAAAAGCAAAAGAAAAAGGCTGTTTGTTGAGGTCTAACATTTAAAATACAAAATGAAAAAATAAATATTAATAAAAATATACTAATTTCTATAACTGATTTTCTGTTATAATTTAAATTCAAATGCGTGTGACTGTTTCTGAATAAGTCTGAAACTTTTATTTGATCGATGCTGTCTAAAACTGGTTTTGCAAATATAAAAAAGAGCGTAAAACAAAAGAATTGAATTGTTAAATATTCATAGATCTTAAATTTAACCTTCAGTTCTATATTTAAAAATTTTATGAGACTAGAGTCAAACAGTGAAATTATCGTTAAACCCAAAATATAAGTTAATAAAGAGCAAATAGACAAAATAATAAGTATTTGTGAATAATATAATATCTTAATATTCTGAGAACTTAGCCCTATTGATTTGTAGATTGCAATCTTTAACTTATTGCTACTTAGAAAAGAAAATAATGAGTTTTTTAAACCAATACCTGATATCAGAATAGATGAAGCTGACATAATGGAAAGAAAGTAAATAAAATTTTCAATTATTTTTTTCAAGTTCTGACCTACATCCTTTGGGTATTTAATTAAAAAATCTTCATTTTTAATAATTGAATCCTTAATGACTAGATCATTATCCTTTTTTTTCATTTTATATTTATAATTTATAAAACTTCCAAGATTATTTATTTTCAAGTTTTTTAAACTTGTTTTATTAATTAAAGCTTGATCACCAAATAAAAAAAATCCTCCAATATCCGGCAAACTTTCTATTATACCTATGACTTCAAATGGAATATCTTGTATTTTAATTTCATCACCAAGTTTTAAATCAAGATTATTTTTTGTGGTTTTGTCGATCAAAATAGTATTTTGTCTATTTTTCAGTATTTTTAATGAGTCTATGGGTTCAACTTTGACCTTCCCGATTAGTGGGTAAAGGTTATCAATTACCCTAATCCTTGTTGTCTTATTTTCTTCGTTTGAGGTCTTTATAATAGAAGTAAATTCAACAACTTCTGTAATAAAAAAATCACTTTTTAACTTATTTAAGAAATTATAATTTAAGGGCTTATTTTTTTTTGATAATTCTAGATCCCCTCCAAGTAATAATCTTGAATTACTTTTTATTTCATTTTCGATACTACTCTTTAATATTATTACTGAAGAAAAAATTAATAAGCTTATAAAAATTGCAAAAAAAACTTGTGTTATCGTTGATTTATTTTTATTTAATTCTCTTGTAAAAAATTGAAAATATTTTGAAATAGTCATATTAAAACTTTATATAGCCATCTAATAATTTGATTATTCTGTCACATTTTTGAGCTAATTTCATATTGTGAGTTACTAAAACTAAACTAATTTTTTTCTTTTTGGAATAGTCTAACAGCAAATTTGAAACTAACTCTGTATTTTTTCTATCTAAATTACCAGTGGGTTCATCGGCTAAAATAATTTCTGGATCAAATGAAATTGCTCTTGCAATTGCTACTCTCTGTTGCTCACCTCCTGATAATTCAGAAGGTAAATTATCTTTTCTATGAGCCAGACCAATTTCTGAAAGAATCGAAATTGCTTTTTTCTTTTCATTTTTTATATTATTTATTTGCATGGGAAACATCACATTTTCTAGGGCTGTATAATTTGGGATCAAATAAAATTGTTGAAAAATTAATCCAATTTTTTTTTTTCTTATTGCTGTTTTTTTTTTTTCACATAACTTTGTAAAATCTTCATTATTAAAAATTATTGACCCTGTTGTTGGTTTTTCTAAACAAGACATAAGCATTAAAAGGCTTGTTTTTCCTGAACCGCTTTCTCCTGTAATTGCTACTCTTTCATTTTTTTTAATTTCGAAATTTATATTTTTTAAAACTTTGATATTATTTCCATTTAATTCATAGTTTAAATTAATGTTTTCTAGTTTATATAAATTTTTCATTTTAGGATTTTTTTTTTTTATCGGTTATTGCGTTAAACCTTATACCAACTCAAGCTTATTGTAATCAAAAAATTGTATTGTTTGGTGATAGTTTAATGTCGGGTTACGGTCTAGATGAACAGTTCCATTTATCAACAATTCTAGAAAAAAATCTCAGAAATAAAGGATTTGATGTTAAGGTTACAAATGCTAGTGTTTCTGGTGATACAACACATGGAGGTCTTAACAGGTTAAATTGGTTGCTTGAAAAAAAAAACATAGATATTGTGATTTTATGTCTTGGGGCTAATGATATGCTTAGAGGAGTCAATCCAGATATTATTAAACAAAATTTATACAAAATTTTAGATATTTTAGATAAAGAAAATATTAAAACTCTTTTAGCCGGTATGTTATCTCAAGAAACATTGGGAAAAGAATATAAAAAAAATTTTGATAAAATATATCCTGATCTTGCAAAAAAATTTAAGGTTTCTTTTTTACCATTTTTATTAAAAGATGTAGCTCTTAAGCCAGAGTATAATTTGGAAGACGGTAAACATCCTAATAGTAAAGGCATTCAGTTGATTAGTGAAAATCTAGAAAGAAAATTAATTAATTTTCTCATTAATTAATCAAAAAAAATTTGGAATAGTAGATTTAATTTTTAGCAATTGATTTAAAATCATCAGCATAATCTCGGAGTTTGCTAATAATTCTTTCTCGCTGGGTTATCGATGAAATTTCTAGCATGTTCACAACTAGTAACCTGAACCGTTCAACTGAGTTCTGTGAGAAAGCCTTGTAATCCGGATTGGTAATCATGTGACCTCTTAAAAGGAGTTTGTTGAGATAAGTTGTGAGTTCCACCTCAGTGGGCTGAGTCTTGAGGAACTCAATGAAAACCTTTTGGCGTAATGTCCTATTCTGCAAACGTATCTTTGGGTCATTAAGGGTCACACGAGCATGCTTTTCAAGTAACATTACCTGAGCATCATTTAGGTCACCTAAGAATCGACCAAAATTCAATATCAATCTTTTAAGACGATCTTCATAGGCTTTGCCCTCAGATTCAGATAGTTTTTCCAGTTGCTCTTGTCTTCGCATTATCATTTTTTTTTCAATGAATTCGATAGCTTCAATCGTTTGATACTGAATAAGGAATTTTGAAACGTATGGTGTCAAACCAGTTACGGTTTCCTCAATAAGTAAACGACCATTATTCAAAACTTTATTAATATCAGTCGCTTTATATTTATTCTCCTCCAGCTTATACGCAATATTATTTAGGTATAATGAATAGCTTGGTAACATGGATATTCTATGCCAGGCTACCATCTCTGACACCTGCTGGTTGAGTAGTTTCTCCTCTTCTTCATCCAGATCAAGGAAATAATTAACCTCATCTTGGATAAACGTTTCTATGAAGGTGTATATAAATCGTGTACTTGAGCAAGCCGTAAGGAAGAAAATTAGTAACATCAAAATTGAAATATTATAAAAATATCGATAAAAAAAATTTATCATTACCCTCCAAAATTACCACCCATTACTAATTAGTTATTATAATTTCTCATACACGCCAAACGGTAACTCCACCCTGTCTATCTAGTCCAGCCAGTGCATTATCATCTGGATGCCAATACAACTTTGAAACAGAATCACTTACACTAGTTTCACTTAATCCACTGTCTTGATTATCAGACTTCAAGTCCCAAAGTACAACTTTGCCGTCTCGTGAACCTGAAGCTAGGTTCATACCACGATTTGCAAAAGCAAGTGATGTAATGGGTTTTGTATGAAGTTTTAAAGATAAGGGAGATGTGCCTTCAGGTCCATTCCCTTTAAAACTCCAAATAGTTACTTCCTGACTTCCACTAGTAGCCAAAAAGTTTCCTGTCTCATCAAAAGACAAAGCTGACGGTTTTAGTGGATAACCAGACATCATTGAATCTTGCTCAGTTGATCTACGCCAAAAATGGATAGTATTATCCTGGCTTCCACAAACAACAATATCACTATTGGGACTTAATACCATTGAGACTAATGATCCTTTCCACTCTAATTTCTGTTTTATTTTTCCTGACATACCATCAAAAAAGGATACTCGCCCGTAACAAGTTGTTGCGAGTTCTTTATTAGCAGACCATGCTAAATTACTGACAGTACTATTATGGTTATCAGACTTCCAAATTTCTTCACCCTCTATACTGTATACATAAACATTTCGAGAACAAGACACAGCTAAAAGTTCACCATCTTTTGACCAAGTTAAATTTTCTATCCAACCATCACCTAGATCAATAACTTTCTCTCTTTTTTTCTCATATGTATTCCAAATAAAAATCTTTCCATCTTGACCACCTGTTGCAAACTTATTAGTTACTGGATGGATTGCAGATGATAAAATACCGCCATCGTGAACTAATTTTTGAGACCATATTACTTCACCATACTTACCATTAAAAACATATATACCTCCTGCTACATCGCAAATTATAAGAGCTTCACCATTATATGTCCAACCTCCAGTGATTGCATAATCATCAACAAAATAGTTCCACCCACTGCTGAGAATTTTCCCGGGTTGTATATCCATTATACTCATATAATACAGTCCTCAAATCCCTTACGCATTTCATGTTCATCAAGGTTACGACCAATAAATACAAGCTGATTTCTTCTCGGTAAGCTTCCCCAAGGTCGATCAGGTTTACCACTAAAAAGCATGTGAACCCCTTGAAAAACAAATCTATCTGATTCACCAGCAATGCTCAAGAAACCTTTCATTCTAAAAATATCCACTCCTTTTTCGCTTAGAAGTTTTGAAATCCAAGCTTGCAATTTTTTTTCATCTAGATCACCATTTTTTTCAATTGAAAACGACCCAACTTCATCATCATGTTCATGTTGTGCTACCCATGTTCTTTCTACTCCAACTGGAATTTCTTTATTGCTATCCAACTCAATTAACTTCATATCAAACTCTTCAGCAGTATGCTGTGCAAAAAGACCAATATTCATATCTTTTTTTATTTCTATATAAAATTCTTTTTGGCCTGATGATTCAAGATTTAAACTAATATGTTTTCCTTTTGGAATCATTTGCTCTGGTTGAACGGTTTCTGCATCTTCTGCATACAAACGCACACAATGTTCGGCGCTATTTCTTAGACTTACATCATCTTTATTTTGTTCAACTTGAATAACTAGAGACATAGAAGGATCTGGGCCTTCAGAGAGAATTATTTTATATTTACCAGACTTAGTCGGATATATTCCGGTCCATTCAAATGGATACTCTGGCTCTAGAAATGTGGGACGACGTTCAAGTGCTTGATCTAAATTAAATGCACTTTTATTAAGAACAGAATTAATAGGTACATTAGCCATCTCGCTTCTAATAAATTTTGCCATTTTATTCATTTCACGAAGACGAGATTCAAGCTTATCAAGCTCATTATTATTAATTAGGTCTGTTTTATTAAGAACAATAACGTCTGCGAATGCAATTTGTTCCGTACTTTCGTCACTTCTTCCAAGCTGTTGATTTATATGGAAGGCATCGACTAAAGTTATAATTCCATCAAGAGAAAACTCTGAACTTATCTCATCATCCATGAAAAAGGTTTGAGCTACAGGACCTGGATCTGCAAGACCAGTAGTTTCAACTATTACGTAATCAAATTTATCACGTCTTTTCATAAGATTTCCAAGAACTCTAATTAAATCACCTCTTACTGTACAACAAATACAACCATTGGCCATTTCGAAGATTTCTTCTTCTGCATTTATGACAAGAGCCTGGTCAATCCCTACCTCTCCATACTCGTTTTCAATTACAGCTATTCGTTTACCGTGCTCCTCACTAAGAATACGATTTAATAAGGTTGTTTTTCCTGAACCAAGAAAACCAGTTAGGATGGTAACGGGAACTTTTTTTGATAAATCATCCATTTTTTTCTCCAATTAAAATTAATAATATTAAGTTATTCATGCAGTTGATATTCTATAAATCTAAAGATTGTTTATATTATTATTTATGATAAACATTCTTCTCTCTAAATCTTTGAGGAGTCGTTTAGTTGCAAAAGGCTTTAAATTTTTCCATTTTTTACATTCATCACGTGTTCTTCCACAACCTATGCACCATGAATTTTTTCCTAAAAATTTACAAATGTCAATGCATGGACTTTTATTCCGTTTCATAAGTTAAAGCTCTAAATTTAATATTCTCAAGATAAAAAAAATTAAAGGTTGTATTTATTAATATAACGTTTAATCATATAAATTTTATATTGTAACAATTATAATCAATTCCATCAAACAATTATGAGAAAATATGGACTTAATTCTTGAAAATATTTTTGATCAAACAACTGGAAATTATAAAGGACTTATATTTGGTTTTGTACATGTTGCAATAATGATCCTAGGTTATTATACAGGTTTTAGTATAAATAAATTTCTAAAGATTCTTTCTAATGGTTATGTTGCTGGAATATTTGGTGCAGCTTTATCTCATATTTTTGCAGATATTATTGCATGCTATTTAGACCCAGATTTAAGAAAGATGATTTTTGGAGTAGTAATTGGCGGAATAATCCCTCTTTTTTTCATACCAATCTTCGAAAAATTTGTGGTAAAGAGTAAGCATAGTTTTTTAGAAGAGGTAAAAAATGAACCGAAAA
>MDTB01206872.1_pt1 | contig 10421 bp, 6 predicted proteins | sample 811161 | NCBI WGS metagenome assembly MDTB01 (sample SAMN05326650, study PRJNA326480) | marine metagenome | isolation source: seawater | place: Mediterranean Sea | collected 2009
CAGGAGAGGATAGATGTCAACCAACGCAATGCACGTCGCCAAGACCGGCTTGAATGCACAGCAGACCCGTATGCAGATCATCGCCAACAATCTGGCGAACGTGAACACCACCGGTTTCAAGCGCGACCGCGCAAACTTTGAAACGCTGCTATATCAGGTCCGCCGCAATGCCGGTGATCAGGTGACCGCTGATGCAAACCTGACCTCATCATTCTCTGTTGGCACGGGTGCGCGTATCGTCAATACGCAGAAGGCGCATTCGCAGGGCAGCCTTATCACCACTGACAATTCGCTGGATCTTGCGATCGAGGGTGGTGGATTTTTCCAGGTTCTGCTGCCGGATGACCGGATTGGCTATACACGCAATGGTGCCTTTTCAACCAACGCTGAAGGTGTTCTTACAACCTCCAGCGGCTACGTGTTGCAGCCTGAAATCGCCATTCCTGACGGCGTCACCCAAATCAATATCTCGCGCGATGGCATCATCAGTGTCCTGGTTGCAGGCGGCATCGGGGCAGAGGCTGTTGGTCAGCTGCAGATTGCAGACTTCACCAACCGTGGTGGCCTGCAGCCGATTGGTGAGAGCTTTTATGTGGAAACGGATGCCAGCGGTGCTCCGATTGTAGGCAACCCACAGGATGTGGGGCTTGGAAAAATAATCCAGGGTGCCGTCGAGTCGTCCAACGTGAATGTCGTGACCGAGCTGGTCGAGATGATCGAGACGCAGCGCGCCTACGAGGTAAGCTCCAAGTCAATCACCTCGGTCGACGAAATGCTGCGCTACATTTCACAGAACCTCTAATCCTGTATAGCGAGGTCATTGCCATGGTTCGTACTCTTGTCACATCGCTTCTTGTCGGGGCCGCCGGCCTTCTGGCTGGCTGCTCGACCTATATCGAGAACGAGGCATCGCTTGCGTTTGAGCCGATCTATCCATCGGCGCATGTCACGCCCGAAGGGGCGGCACCGACAGGCGGGATTTTCAAGGCAAATGGCAACGGCCTGTTCGCAAGTGACATCAGGGCGCGTGATGTTGGCGATATCCTGACCGTGGCATTGAAAGAGACATTTGCCGCGACCAAGGCCCAGACTGCAGCCTCCTCAAAGAACGATACCTTCGGGGTCACCCTTCCGACGGCGCTGCCAAACCTTGTGACCGGTGGCTATGACAAGAATGCGGCCGGGCTGAATGCTGGAACAGCACGCAGCTTTGCCGGGTCCGGATCAGCCGCGCAGTCGAACTCGCTGACCGGTCTTCTGACAGTCACCGTGACCCGCGTCTATGACAACGGCAATATGGAAATCGCCGGTCAGAAGAAACTGACCCTCAACAATGGTGATGAATATGTTCGTCTGACTGGATTGATCCGACCTGAGGACATTTCCGCCACCAACACTGTTGAGTCCAATCGGATTGCCGATGCCGAGATCGTCTATGTCGGCGCGGGTGAAATCGCCGATTCCAGCCGCCAGGGATGGCTGAGCCGGACCATGCGGAATATATCACCCCTGTGATCCCTGTGATCGGGACAGGCGGGATGGGAGTCAGGATCATGAAAAACCTTGCGAAACGCTTTGCGAGATGCCTTGTGCTTTTGGGCCTGTTTCTGGGCCTGCCTCTTGGTCTGTCTGGCACAGCTGTCATGGCTGACCGGTTGAAAGACATGACCTCGATCGCCGGCGTGCGCTCCAACCAGCTTGTCGGTTATGGCGTTGTTGTGGGTCTGGCAGGGACCGGTGACGGATCCTCGGGGCTGACACTGCAGTCGCTGCAGTCGATGGTTTCGCAATTCGGCCTTGTCACGCCACAGAGTGGCCTCAATGCCAAGAATGTCGCCTCGGTCATGGTAACCGCCGAAATGCCGGCCTTCATGAAGCCTGGCCAGCGTCTCGACGTTACCGTATCGACCATAGGTGGATCGAAATCGCTCCGCGGCGGCACGTTGTTGATGACGCCGATGCTGGGTGCCGATGGTGAAACCTATGCGGTGGCGCAGGGCAATCTTGTTGTTGGTGGCCTTGGCGTCGAGGGCAATGACGGGTCATCGGTGATCGTCAATGTGCCGACAGTCGGGCGGATCCCGCGCGGCGCCTCGATCGAGAAAATGGTGGATACCCCATTTCAGTCGACCGAGAATGTCATGCTGAACCTCCACCAGTCTGACTTCAGCACGGCAATGCGGGTGGCAGATGCAGTCAATGAGGTGTTTGGGCCTGAGGTGGCCGTGCCACTTGATGCCTCGACCATCAAGGTTCGTGCCCCTGTCGACCCGTCGCAGAAAGTGTCCTTTGTCAGCCTTCTGGAAAATATCGAGGTAGAACCGGCACGCCCATCAGCAAAGGTCATTGTGAACTCGCGCACAGGCACCATTGTCATTGGCGGCGATGTACGGGTCACACCCTCAGTGGTGACACATGGATCGCTGACCGTGCGGATCAATGAGGACAAGCAGGTTACCCAGCCCAACGCCATTGCGCAGAACCAGCAGGGAACGGTAGTCGTTCCCGGTCAGGCGCAGGTGAATGATGACACCGAGATCATCATCGAGGAGGAGCCGGCCCGCGCCTTCATTTTCGATCCGGGTGTTGACCTGTCGGACGTTGTTGACGCTGTAAACGGCGTTGGCGCCTCTCCGGCTGATCTGGTGGCGATCCTCGAGGCCCTGCGCGAGGCAGGTTCACTCCGCGCTGAAATCATTGTGATCTAGGGGGTGATGATGCAGGGCAATATAATGAACATCACGGGTATGGTTGAGTCCGCACGCGCGGCGGCAACGCAATCGTCATTGACGCCTTTGGACAAGAAGGCAAGTTTGCAAGAGGTTGCCGAGCAGTTTGAGGCGATCTTCCTGAACGAATTCATCAAGCAGGCGCGCAAAGCCAAGCTGGCCGATGATATTCTGGGCAGTGATGCACAGGATACCTATCAGGAAATGATGGATCGTGAGCTTTCGACACAGATGTCGGGCCGGGTCAAACTTGGCATCGCCGAAGCACTGGTGCGCCAGCTTGGCGGTGAGACCTAATTCCCATGGCGAGCCTGTTTGACATCGGCAAATCAGGATTGACCTCCTATCGTCAGGCGCTGACGGTAACAGGTCAGAACATCGCCAACATCAATACAGAAGGCTATAAGCGGCGCGCTGCGGACTTGCAGGAAGTCGTTTCTGGAAAATCAGGCCTTACATCAACAGGTTTGTCGGCTGGCCTTGGCGTAAGGGTGGATGACATACGGCGTGCCTTTGACGGATTTCTGCTGAACAAAGCACGTACGGCTACCTCCTACGCCAATTCAACATCGACATATTCTGACACGGTGAAGACACTTGAGGACACGATTCTGCCCGGAGAGGGAGATATTGGTGCGGTCCTTGGCAGCTTCTTTATGTCACTTCAGGAGGTAGCGGCCCAACCGAATGATCTGGGTGCCAGAACTGTGGCGCTTGAGCAGGCCCGATACCTTGCTGGGACGTTTGTGGAAACCTCCGGTCGCGTAACCGAATATATGGGTGGTGTTGCGCTGCTCGCCGATCAACAGTCACAGGAAGTCAATCTCCTCACAGCCGAACTTGCGAATGTCAATTTTCAGCTCATGACCGCCAGCGGTTCGAAAAGCAACAATTCGCTGCTGGATTCTCGAGATGCAATAATCGACAAGATCTCGGAATATGTGCAGGTTGTGGTAGAGCAGGAGAATAATGGCTCGGTAACTCTCACACTTGGTGACAATAGTAACGGCCCCAAACTCGTCGAACTCGATCGCGCAACAAAGCTTGGGGCGAGGCCATCCGGCGAGGCACTGGAATTCGTTCTTGGGCCTGGCGGTTCCAACATTTTGACATCGCAGGTGGTCAGCGGCTCTTTGCATGGTCTTGCCAATGCATATGCCTTGGCAGGCGGTACCCTGGACGAAATTGATCATCTCGCTTTCACATTTGTGAATGATATAAATGAGATACAAGGTCAAGGCTTGACACTTGATGGAGGTCGGGGCGACCAGTTTTTCAGTGAATTTGCGGTAGATATCACTGCCAACTTGACGAACTCAAGCGGCATTTCGGCCGAGGTTGACGTCACAGATATCAGCAAGGTTTCTCCGGATCGGGTCGAATTTACCTATGACAAGGCAGAAGATATGTGGCTTGGGCGTTCGCGCACTGGCGACATTGTCGCTTCTGGCCGCACCGAAATATCACTTCCCGGTCTGACAGTGAAGTTTGTGGGCACTGCCGACACCTTTGACAGTTTTGTGCTGAACCCTGTTCGGGGCAAGGCGGCAAGTGTTTCTGTCGCCCTGTCCCGGCCCGAAGACATCGCGGCGGCTTCGCCTTTGCTGGTGGCGGCTGATGCGCAGAACCGAAGTGCCGCAATTGCCGAGGTCACCAAGGTGTCTGACGCACCTTCTGACAGTCTCCAGTCAATTGAGGACCTGTTTTCGAACAACCGTTCTGCCGTCGCAGCCACTGAATTTCTAACTGGCGGCCCTGTGTCATATATTCCGGCCAGAGCGACTGAAGTAGAGATTTTTTCTCTTGCACGACAAAGCTCTGCACACTTTTCCGTTTCGAAGGACGACCTTGGCAATGCATCCCGGCTGTCACTCGAGATTGTCTCTGCCGCAGATGACGGAGAGGAAACCAGCAGGACGATCGATTTTGATGTGAGCTACAACTCGGTCAAGCAAACAAACGGTCAGTGGCCAGAGCTCGATCCAATAGCAGATCTGTTGAACCTGGGGGCAATCACCGGCACAGACCGTTCGACTGGTGACAGGGTGTCTCTGTCAGAGCTTGGCGGATTTGTCTCTGCCAAGGATGGTAACATGGTCGTCAGCCTTACCGCCGATGAACTCGCCACCGCAGATCTTTTGCTGGGTGGACGAAGTGTGCAGGCAAGGATTGACACCTCGATCGCAGAAGCATCGGACATACGAATCTTCACGCGAGAAGGCAGGCATGTCGCCGGCACCGCTGGAAGCCCGGACGAGATCGCCTCCTGGCAGACAATGATGACCGTGGAAAATGGTTTCAATGCCGGTGCCAGCTATGTGGATGACTATCTCAACAGCAGCGCAGAGGATGGATATCTTGGCATCAATGTAGCTACGGCTTCCGGCCAGAATGTACTGACAGATATCAGCGTGGCCGACGGCAAGACGAATGTAGCGTTCAGAGCTCTTGAGGGGATCGATACCAACGAGGCCTCGATTTCGGGCTTGCGGGCTTCGGCACGCACAGTGAATTACGAGATGACTGTTGGCGATCTGTCCGCAACAGTCACACAAGATGATATCCAGGACTTTACCGATGCCGGTGTTGCCAGGGCGATAATCGACGCACTTCGGGGGGAGTCCCCTATTTCATCTATGATTGGGTCGGTGTCGACCGCGGATGACGGTGACTCTGTCGAGTTGAGTTTCGAAGGACAGCGTTACACCCTCAGCATTGTTGAGGGGGAAACTTTGATCAGTGGCGGCGAAGAAGGGCGTCTTGAAGCCTTTCTGGACGAAAATGATCGGGTCAACGTCTTTTCGACATCCGGTTCCGTAAGTCGTTCGTCTATAGATGTCGTTGCGGACAATAGTGCGAATATTGACGCCGCCAGACGGTTTGGTCTCATGCAGGACCTGGCGCAGCCAGTCACCCGTTACTCTGACGCGCTCTTGACAGTGCCGTCCAGTGGGAACGCATCGACGGACAATATCGTCACGCTCACCTTTGACCAGCCTGACACCTACAGTCTGCGCTTCACCTTTGATCAGGCGGTGGATTTTGGCGATACCGCGACGACTGACAAGGAATTCACAGTTGAAGATGTTGTGATGCAGGGAGGTGACGCCTCGGCTGTCGCAACGGCTATCAACGCCGCGGTAGCTGCAAACGCGACAGAAGACGATGGTGGCGCCGACCTGTCCGGCCTTGTTTCGGCTCAGGCCGTTGGTAACACGGTGCGCCTTACCGTCGGTGGCGGCATGGGTGCTGAAATAGTGGCGTTGGATGGTGAGGTGTCGGCTGGGACGGGAACAGTCGCTGTCTCGAGTTACACATCAGATGCGGATGTAGTTGAGTCAACCGCCGCCCTGCAGCTCGAAGAAGGGGGAATATACGCGTTCAAAGTCAATGGGACGGCAGTCACGGTGGACACATCAACAGCCGGGCAGCGTGCCTCGTCGGACGGCACTCTGTCGGGTGCGATTACGGATGCTGTCAATGCTATTCAAGCTGCCATCGAATCCACAAGCGGTGCTGGCACCGCAACGATCAACGCCTCCAACTCTGTGGTCGGCGATACCATCATGTTCGATATGACTGATGCGAGTGGCAATCAGATTGTGATTTCTGATTTCCAGAACCTTGAGAGAGATTTTCTACCCGCCGGTCATGTGGTTTTTTCACCGGATATCGAAGGTGACGAGACAGTCACCATTCGGGATACCGAATATCTGACGCAAACCCTGGCGCTAATTGGCGAGGGCCTGACAGTGGCAGCGGGCAGTACGGCCCGGCTGGAATTCTCGAGCAACACCCAATATTACCAGTTCAATCTTGATGTTGATGCCGATGGTGTCATTTCGGAACGTGAAACTTTCACCATCGATGGAATCACTGCTGACTTCGACGAGGAAGTTACGCGTGTTGCCAATGAAATCAGCACCATTGGCGGCGATGATATCACCGCCGTGAATAATGGTGGAACGCTCGAGATCTCCAATGGCCTGGAGGCTGGCAATGATCTTGTCTTTGATCGGTCAGTCGCACTTGTGTCTGATCCGCAAACCGCCGTTGGATCGGCAACAGCCTTTGCCACCACTTCTCCATCCACGGACACAGATCTGACTGATGATGCTGACGTCATTGCAATGAGCGCCGGCAGTTATGTCATGTCCGGAGGAGGCATGATCGCGTCAGCCACCATCCACGGGACATTGGGCGCAGATTATCAGAGGCCAGATTTTGATCTGCGTCTCGAGAATGGCCATATCGCGGTGGTGCCGGATGATGGCTCCACAATGCCCGCAATCACCGCACAAGGTGATAGTCTGGCCAAACAATCCATTCGTCTCTCAGACTTGCCGTCTGAAGACCTGATTGTTGTCGTTGGTGATGTCGGCGCAAGGAGGGTCAGCATGCAGTATGACTTGCTGCCAACTGATCCGCCTTCGATCCATCGTGATGTGCAGGTAAGGGTCAGCGATCTGGAGCAGGGGATTGTTGAGTTTGTGGACAGCGCAACCAGCACATCGATAGCCACACGGATATTGGATGACGCCAGGATGCTGGGTGCTATGGGGTTTGAAATATCCTTCACCGGGGATCTGGCAGAAGGTGATCTCTTCCATATCAATGACAATGGGCTTGGTGTTGGAGACAATCGCAACCTTGACCGTATGCTGAGGTTGCAGACTGGAAGTGTGTCGGACACCACAACCGGCGACTTTCAGAATGTCCTCAACGCGGCCGTCATCAAGCTGGGAGCTGCCGTCCAGGCAGGCAACATTGCTGCCGATACTGCTGAAAGCTTGCGTGCTCAGGCTGTTGAGGCTGAGGCGGCGTACTCTGGTGTGACGCTGGATAATGAAGCTTCCAACTTGATAGAGCAGCAACAGGCCTATCAGGCCTCGGCGAGGGTATTGTCAACCGCCCGCGAGATTTTCGAAACGCTTCTTCAGAGTTTGTAAGGTAGAGCAATGGCCATCAGTACCAAATTGTTCAATGATCAGGCGATCAACCAGCTGAGCCGGCTGACTGGCGACATTCAGAACATTCAGCAGCGGATTGCTTCTGGAAAGAATATCCTGCGCGCATCGGATGATCCGGTTGCGGCGGTGAATATTTCCTATGCTCGCGATCGGCTGACAATGATGGAGCGTTACCGGGAGAATGTTGAGCGTGCGCAGTCACGCCTGTCGCATAGCGAAGTTGTGGTGTCCGACATCACCAATATTCTGATGCGTGCACAAGAGCTGGCAATCCAGGGGCAGAACGACACGCTGAGCGGTTCCGACCGCAAGGCCATCGGCATGGAGATTGCGCAACTCAAGGAAGCGATGCGCGACATGGCCAACAGCCGTGATGCCAATGGTGATTATCTGTTCTCGGGTTACAGGTTGAACACCAAGCCATTTCAGACGACGAGCAGTGGCGGAGTGGCCTATGCCGGTGACCGGGGCATACATTCGTTGCAGATATCTGATTCGATGAAAGTCAATGCCGGCGTGGATGCTGAGGAATTGTTTCTGCGCGTGCAAACGGAGGATGGCCCCACCAGCCTGTTTTCCATCATGGAACAGCTGGAGATAGGGCTTTTCTCAAATGATGTGCCTGAGAATTCAGTCCCTGATCTTGTCAAAGCGGTTGAGCACCTTGGGGTTGGTCTGACGAGCATCGGCGCCCATATGAACAAGGCAGACACGCAAGCCAACAGCATCGATCGACGGATCATGCTGATGGAAGAGGACATGTCCAACCTGGAAGATGCAGATCTTTCACGGCTCGTTACCGACCTCCAGACGCAGATTGTCAGCCGTGATGCGGCCCAGCAGGCCTTTGTCAGGATCGGGCAGCAGTCATTGTTCGACCTCATCCGCTAGATATCAGTTTGGTATCAACGGAGTGAAACTGTCGCGCTTTGGCAGGCAGGTCGGGCCGTCAAAAATCAGGAAACATCTTTGCGATCAGAGATTGGTATTTTTGCCACTCTCTGGAACTGCCTTTATAGATTTTTGATCGGGCTTGCAGCGCTGACGCAGTTTTGATCGTCCGCGTGTTGAGATGAGGGTTAAGGCAGGCTTCGTCCCAATCCAGACCGAGACGTCCGATCAGAGTTCTGATCTGTGTCTCCGGGTCATCCGTCAATGCGTCATAATCTACCGGAATGATTTTGTCGGGATGCCGGAGTGCCAGATATTCCATCAGATTTTCATGCATTTCAAAGAACAGTTTCAGATCCATCAAATCATAGGTGAATCCCAAACCGTTCGTAGGATAGTAGTTCTTGAAATTGGACCAGCAAACAGCCCGGTAGTCCCTGTTCGACACAATGACCTTGCCATCGGGAAAGGCTCTGATCAGGAGGCCACACAAGGTTGAATTCAGTGGCATCTTGTCGACAAAAAATGGACTTCTGAATCCCAGTTTCTCCGTCTGTTCAAGATAAGCCTCTCGGGCTGCGCTCAGGGTGTCTGAGGAGATTTCCTCGATGCCTACAGCCATGTTGTTGAAAAGCTGCTTTATGAAATCAAGCTCGCCAGCTCCCTCAACCTGGGCGTGTGATGAAATGATCTGCTCCAGAAGCGACGTGCCTGAACGGGGCATTCCTACAACAAAAATCGGTTTTGATCGGCTGCATTCTCTAACTGTCAGAGGAGTTTCATCAAGTGATTCCTCAACCTCTATTATGGCATTAAACCTCTGTTTATCATATGAAAAATCATGTGATAACAATTCTTTGCGCTGTCGATTCCCCTTGACGAGATGGGCAAAGGCCGTTTCATGATCGCCTGCCTTGTCGTGAATTTTTGCAAGCGCAAAGTGAACGCGACATTCATCGTCCTTTTCGAGGTTGGCGGCATCTATGCGGTCGCGAAATGCACACACCAGCGGATCATTGATGTCAAAATCAATCAAGATTGTGGAATTGCGAAAGCATTCAGTGAACTGCGGGTCAAGTGACAGTGCTTTGCGATAGCACTGCTTGGCTTTTTCAAAATCACCCTTGTGATATGAGATAATGCCTATGTTGTGGATGGCGTGGACATTGTCCGAATCATAAGACAATGCGGTTTCATATAATTTCATTTGATCATCGGGTGATGATGCGCTTGCCCTGCTTATGGCCAGATGCACATATGCATTTGAATAACTGAGGTCTTTGTCAATCAAACGAAGACAGACAGGTTCCAGTTCGTCAAATTTCTGCAGTCTCTCCAACGATACAGCCAGCGATTTCAACGCAGGCAGATGTTCGGGATCAATCGCGATGACGGCCTTGAAGCAGATTTCAGCTTTGGTCAGGCAGTCTTTATCGAGTAACCCGCAGCCCAGATTGTGCAACCCGTCCTTGTTCTTCGTGCCAAATTCAATTGCAGACCCGAGACGCATTTCAGCCTCCTTGACCTGGTCTTTCTTCAGCAGGAGGTTCGCCAGGTTGAGATATGCGTCACCATGGTGAGGGTTGAACCTGATTGCAGACCGAAAACTGGCCTCTGCACTGTCCAGATCCCCATCTTCCTCAAAAAGAACCCCGGTATTGTTATGCGCGTCGGCGTTCGCAGGAAGCAGTTCCAGAGAACGGCTATAGTGGTGCTGGGCCTTGGTTCGATCGCCCAAAGTATGGCGAAGGTTGGCAAGATTGTTGTGCAGGTTGCCATCATTTGGCAGAGATTTCAGCGCGAACTGATAATGGGCGAGAGCTGATTGGTA
>MDTB01031858.1_pt1 | contig 10420 bp, 7 predicted proteins | sample 811161 | NCBI WGS metagenome assembly MDTB01 (sample SAMN05326650, study PRJNA326480) | marine metagenome | isolation source: seawater | place: Mediterranean Sea | collected 2009
ATTAACGACTATCCATTTAGGCCGAGCCTTGCGCCTAATGGGCAGTTTGCTGCTTACTTTGATAATAACCAAGTACAGCTTAAAAACTTAGGTAATAACAAAGTGAGCGTACTCAGCAAGGCGATTAACGCCACGTTTGCAGATGACAAACACGATTACCCATCTAAGCAGCCTGGTTATGGTTTTGCAGGCTGGCTTAACGATAGCAGCGAAATACTGGTTTACAGCAAATACGATATTTGGTCGTTTAATGTAAATACCAAGCAAGCCAAACGCTTAACTAATGGTAAACAAAGTAATACTCAGTACAGAGTGATCACACTTGATAAAAGCCAAGTGGGCTTTAACAGTAAGGATACGCTGCTGCTCTCTGCAATTAACTTACAAAGTAAGCAAAGAGAAGTTGCTAAACTTAATTTAACAACGCTTAACGTTACTAAAGTACTCACAGGCAATAAACGCTTTGATGTAATTAAAAAAGCCAAAAATGCCGATAAATACTTATTTACTGAGCAAACCTATCAGCAATTCCCTGATATTTACCAAACTGACTTTAGCTTTAATAAGCCACAAAAGGTCACGAACTTAAATCCACAAGTTAATAACTTCGCGTGGGGCCAAGAACCTGAGCTTATAAGCTATAAAGGCTTTGATGGAGAAGATTTACAAGGGGTATTAATCAAACCTGCGGGCTACAAAAAAGGCGATAAAGTACCGGTTGTGGTGTACTTTTACCGCTATATGAGCCAGCGTATGTACGACTTCCCTAAAATGGAATTAAATCATCGCCCTAACTTCCCAATGTTTACATCAAATGGCTACGCCATCTTTTTACCTGATATTCGCTTTGAAATAGGTCACCCAGGTAAGTCGTCAACGCAAACCATGATCAACGCCACTCAAAAGCTGATTGATTTAGGCATTGCCGATGCTAATAAAATAGGGTTACAAGGCCACTCATGGGCAGGTTATCAAAGCGCGTTTATGATCACTGAAACTGATATGTTTAAAGCTGTGGTATCGGGTGCACCAGTGTCTAACATGACCAGCGCCTACAATGGCATTCGCTTAAAATCAGGGCTTGCCCGCCAATTTCAGTATGAAACAGGGCAAAGCCGTATTGGTAAAAGCTTATTTGAAGCCCCAGAGCTTTATATTGAAAACTCGCCAGTCTTTTTTGCCGATAAAGTAAATACCCCTATTCTGATTATGTTTGGTGATAAAGATGATGCTGTGCCATGGCATGAAGGCGTACAATATTATTTAGCGCTGCGCCGTGCGGGTAAAGATGCTACATTTTTACAATATGAAGGTGAACCGCATCACTTAAAGCAATTCCCTAATCAGGTAGATTTCTCCGTACGCATGATGCAGTACTTTGATCATTACTTAAAAGGCAAGCCAGCCGCTAAGTGGATGAACGAAGGTGAAGCGTTTGTAGAAGAATAACCCCTCTCTCGAAGCTAAAAACCCCATACACTGATAGGCTATGGGGTTTTTAGCTTTTAACATCAAATAATTTACCAACCAAAACTTAGACCAAAATCTTCATAGCAAACATTGAGCTTTCGTTTGAACACAAAAATACGCTATTTTTTATAAATATTTATTTGTAGAGTGATTTTACTCAGCACTATAATAAAGCTGGGTTATAGGTAATAATCAATAAAAATATAAAAACTAAAGAGAAGTGGAGAATGCTAGATTTTTGGTACAAAGGGCTACCACAGTATCCAAAAGATCATAAAGATTTTTGGCGCACACGCTTAATCGCTCATTCATTATTAACAGCAACCTGCTACTTTTTAATTTTAACTCTACTCAATTTGTTCTACTTTGATAGCTACGATATTGCAGCCATTGACGCATTTGGCTTGCTTATAACACTAGCAATTTATCTTTAGTTTAGTAAAACGGCGAATGTGCATGCTGCAGCATGGGCAGCCACTATTATGGTAGCTAGTTTAATAATGACATTTGTTGTCTCTGTAGGTGGCCTTGCCCACTCTTTATTTTGGGCAACACTTATCCCTCCTTTTGCATTTTTTCTCGTCGGCAGAAATTGGGGGAGCATCTTTAGCGGCATTGCCTTTTGTATTTGCGCTTATTTAACTTATAAACAACAGCAGCTAACTGTGACTATAGGTCTGGGCTCTTTATTTAATATCATAGAGGTCTGTATTGCCCATATCTTAATCTTCAGGTTTTATGAAAAAACTCGCTTTTCTGCTTATGACCATTTAACAATGCGCAATATAGAAATCCAACACCTTGCTGAAACAGATAAACTGACAGGGCTTTTTAATAGGCAAAAATTTGATTACGAGCTATCACAACTAATAACCAACTCTAAAAAAACAAAAACCACTAACTGTTTACTTATTTGTGATATCGATCACTTTAAAAAAATTAACGACACTCATGGTCATATAGTAGGTGACCGTGTTTTAAGTGAATTTGCAAATATAGTTAAAAGCAAAATGCCAGGTCATTCAGTAATAGCGCGCTGGGGCGGTGAAGAGTTTTCAATTATTTTACCCAACACCTCCTTAACCGAGGCCATAGCGCAGGCAAATCAACTAAAAGAATGTATTTACGCTGTTCCCATTGCCAACATTCCACTAACTATAAGTATAGGGCTAGCATTAATCCATCCTAACGATTCGGTTCTTAGCGTATTAGAACGTGCAGATAGCGCGCTATACAAAGCTAAAAACAATGGTCGTAATTCAGTGTATTTTAGAGACATTGAACTAACAATAGCAACTTCATAGAGCCCTTTATAGTTGAGTGAGATACCCAATTAATTAATAAACACTCACAAAACCAACCATAAAGAACCACTAAAAAAATAAAAGGGCATACTAAAAAACCATCAAAACTGACTTTTATGCTTAGTTCGCGTATTCTAACGCCCTGATTTACATAACCTCTATCCTCTATAACGAAATGAGCAATACCACTCTCCCATTTTCGATTTCAGCCAGTATGACTCACAGCATTGCAAATATTAGTGAAGCTTTAGGTAAAATCAGTGCCTTATATTCACCAGCAACCCTTGAGCACTATAAGCAACAAAAACTCACCTCTGTACAAATGAAAAACCCTGAGTTTCAATTCACAGCATCTGACTTATCAAACCCAGACAACTTGTTATGCTTACATCGCAGCTTAATGAAAGATCAAAGTGAAAAGTCAGGCAGTTATAGGCAGCAAAGTCTAGCGTTAAAAAGTGGTGCACAAATGGCACCACAGGCAATACGAGTGCCACAAATGGTAGAGGAGTTATTTGCATGGTTTAATACAACCGCGCATCACCCCTTAATCAGTAGCGCTGTATGTCATTATGAATTACAGTTTATTCAACCTTTTGCACAGGGTAATACTGAATTAGCGTGTGTGTGGCAAACTAAGCAATTATCGCAGTGGCATACGATATTTTCATTGCTAAACATTCATAACCTAATCGCGACAACACGCCAACAATACGTTGAAAGCATTAACCTAAGTACCAAAATCGGTGACTCATCCGTGTTTATCGAGTACATGTTAGAGACATTACTTTCAGCATTAAACGTTTTAAAAAGTGATTTAAAATCAATAACAAAAAACCAAACCCCACAACAAGCCCCTCAAGTTGAAGAGACTTTAGATATAAATCTGCAAGCCCCCCAAGTCATCGCTTTAATCAATGTATTTAACCAAAGCGAAAGGCCGTTAAACCGACAAGAGCTACAAAATCAGCTAGGATTAAAAGATCGAAAACATTTTAGAGAGCGCTACTTAAAGCCTGCGATTGAGGCAGGCATAATCGAAATGACCATTCCCGAAAAACCGAATAGCAAAATGCAGCAATATAGACTTAAAAATTAGAAATAAAAATGCCACTTCAGAGCTAAAGTGGCAGGTTTAATAAGCTGTGGTGAGCTATTTTTTTATGCGTATTGCCCAGCGGCGAATCCACAGCTCCATGCGTATTGAAAATTATAACCTCCAAGCCAACCCGTTACATCGGTTACTTCGCCAATAAAATATAAACCTTTGGCTTTTTTAGCCTCAAATGTTTTTGAGCTTAGCTCGTCGGTATCTACACCACCTAAAGTCACTTCTGCGGTTCTGTAACCTTCGGTACCATTTGGCTTAATTTGCCACGCATGAATATAGTCAGCGAGTGCATCTATTTGGCCATGCGTTAGCTGGTTAATATTGCAATCAGGAATAGCTTTACTGTCATGGAGTATTTCAACAAAACGCTTAGGTAGGATAGTGGCAAGGCTATTTTTTAACGATTTTTGCGCTTGCGTTTCTCGCCAGTCAGCTAACTGTTGCTTTAAATCGAGTTCAGGTAGTAAATTGATCGTTACCGCCTGACCTGCTCGCCAAAATGAGCTTATTTGTAATATGGCAGGCCCGGATAAGCCGCGATGAGTAAATAAAATATTCTCTTTAAATACAGTGCCATCTTCGCTTGTAACTTCACAAGAAATACTAATACCCGAAAGCCCTTCAAAACGGTCTTTATCGTGTTGATGTAAGGTAAAGGGAACTAAAGCAGCCATCGTCGGCAAAACCTTTAAACCAAATTGGTCTGCAATTTTATAACCTATTGGCGTAGCACCAAGCTTAGGCATAGTTAAACCACCAGATGCAACGACTAACGACTCACAAGTAAGTGTTTCTTGCTCAGTTGTGACACTGTAACCCATTGCTGTTTTAGCAACATTTAACACTTCGTTACGTAGTTTAATAGTAACACCCGCCCACTCACACTCGGTAAGTAAAATATCAACAATGTCCTGTGCGCTATTGTCACAGAATAATTGCCCCAATGTTTTATGGTGATACGCCAAACCATGTCGGTCTACAAGCTCTACAAAGTCATGCTGCGTATAACGACTTAAGCACGATTTTACAAAATGAGGATTTGCGCATAAATAGTTATTAGGGCTCGCATTTTCGTTAGTAAAGTTACAACGCCCGCCGCCACTAATTAAAATTTTACGTCCTGGCTTTTTACCCATATCAAGCACTGTAACGCTTCGGCCGCGATACCCTGCTTGCGCTGCACACATTAAACCTGCTGCACCTGCACCGATCACAATTACATCAACGTGAGTCATTTAGTTATCTCTTAAAAACTTTGGTGGATTATAACAAAGTTTCGATAATAACCAGATAGTTGTTACATTGTTTTTAATTTATCAACAAAGGCCAATTAATGATAAAAAACACCGAAAAAATCTAATACATTAGGATCGCAACAAATAAAAAATTAAATACAAAACAATTGAAAGCTCACTGAATACGCGGTTATAACTAAATGAAATAGATACATGCGTATTTAATATTTCAAAATGGTTAACAGATCATTTACCTTTGTACCCGCTTTGTGGATATCCACAAATAATAATAACACTAAGGGTAATTATGACTTCTAATAATTCATTTAAAAAATGCGCTGTTGCGCTAACAATAAGTACACTATTTGCTGCCAGCTCAAGTATGGCAAATCCAGCACAAGCAATCGCACCTTCAATGGCTGAAACCTCAGCTAAAATGCAAAATCAAGGTGGGTTTGAAACTCAGTTCATTATCAAATATAAAAATAATAGCGATATGATGAGCACATCAACAGCTGACGCATCGCCTGCAATGATGAACAAAAAAGCGCAAAGCTTTGTAAAAAACTTCACCTCAAAAAAAGGTAAAGTTAAAGCTAAATATATCCGCGCAATGGCATTAAACAACCATCACGTAATGCGCGCTGACAAAAAGCTCAATGCTGAAGAAGCACAACAGTTTATGCAAGAAATGGTTAATTCAGGCAATGTTGAATACATTGAAGTCGATCAAATGTTAAAGCCATTTGCAACACCAAACGATCCTCGTTATGGCGACCAATGGCATTACTATGAGCAAGCCGGTGGTCTAAATCTACCAACAGCTTGGGATACTGCCACAGGTAGCGGCGTGGTTGTAGCTGTTCTTGATACTGGTTACCGTCCGCACGCTGATTTAAACGCTAATATTCTACCTGGTTACGATATGATCTCTAATCTATCAGTGGCTAATGATGGCAATGGCCGTGATAACGATGCTCGCGATCCGGGGGATGCAGTTGCAGCCGGTGAGTGTGGTAATAATGGTGCACAAGGTTCTAGCTGGCACGGTACTCACGTGGCAGGTACTGTCGCTGCGGTAACTAATAACGGTGAGGGTGTTGCAGGTGTTGCTTACGACGCAAAAGTAGTGCCTGTACGTGTATTAGGTAAGTGTGGCGGTTTAACCTCTGATATTGCTGATGGCATTATTTGGGCCTCTGGCGGTAATGTATCGGGTACATCGGCAAATGCTAACCCTGCTGATGTTATAAACATGAGTTTAGGTGGTGCAGGTGCATGTAGCTCAACGACTCAAAATGCGATTAATACAGCACGTAACAATGGTACTGTTGTTGTTATTGCTGCAGGTAACGATAACGATAATTCTGCAAACTACAACCCAGGTAACTGTAATGGTGTTGTTAATGTTGCATCAGTTGGTCGTAACGGTGGCCGCGCATATTACTCAAACTACGGTAGTAATATAGATGTGGCAGCACCGGGTGGCGCACAAAGCTTTGCAAATGATTCTGAGGGTGTTTTATCTACTTACAACTCAGGCTCAACAACACCATCAAGCGACAGCTATGGCTTTTCGCAGGGTACTTCAATGGCTGCACCTCATGTTGCGGGTGTTGCAGCATTGATCAAGCAAGCTAAACCAAATGCGACCCCTGATGAAATTGAAAACATCTTGAAAACAACGACTCGCTCTTTCTCTGCAACATGTACTAGCTGTGGCACAGGTATTGTGGATGCTGCAGCCGCTGTTGCCGCTGCATCTGGTGGCACGCCACCGCCAACAACCGGTGATAATGAGCTCGTTGATGGACAAGCGAAAACAGGATTAAGCGGTGCGGCAAGTGCACAAGATTTTTACACTATGACTGTCCCAAGTGGTGCCACTAATGTTACTTTCACCATGAGTGGTGGTACAGGAGACGCTGACTTATATGTACGTGCTGGCAGCAAACCAAGCACCACTACATATGACTGTCGTCCTTATAAAGGTGGTAACAGTGAAGAGTGCTCTATCGATAACCCAACAGCAGGTACTTACCATGTAATGTTACGTGGTTACTCAGCATACACTGGTGTTAGTTTAGTCGGTAACATTACTGGTGGTTCAACCGGTGGTGGTTCAGGTACACCTCAAGCTGGTGGCGGTACAGTAAGTGATGTTTCTGCAACAGCAGGTCAATGGAAACATTACACACTAGATGTTCCAGCTGGCATGGCTAACTTTACTGTAACAACATCAGGCGGCACCGGTGATGCAGATTTATTTGTAAAGTTTGGCAGCCAACCAACTAGTTCTAGCTATGATTGTCGCCCATATAAAAATGGTAACGCTGAAACTTGTACGTTTAGTAATCCTCAAGCAGGCACATGGCACTTAAGTGTTAATGCGTATCAAACCTTCTCTGGTTTAACGCTAAGCGGTCAATACCAGCCATAATCCATTCTCTCCTTAGATAAAAAAGCCGATACATATGTATCGGCTTTTTATTCAATAATTAAAACAACTTAGTTATAGCTTAGCTAAAACAGCTTCAGCACTGCTTATTACAAATTCTTTGTCTTGTTCTACAAATAATTGGTTAACAACACCATTGTCAACAACCATAGCGTAACGTTTCGAGCGCAAACCACCAAAGCCTGCGGTATCTTTTTCAAGCCCTAAGGCACGAGTAAAACTAGCATCACCGTCTGCAAGCATGTCTATATGCTCTGCGTTTTGTGACTCACCCCATGCTTTCATCACAAATGCATCATTAACTGATACACAATAGATAGCGTTAATACCTTTAGCCTTAATTTTATCGGCTAGCGCGATATAACCAGGCAAATGAGCATTCGAACAAGTGGGTGTAAAAGCACCAGGCACCGCAAATAGCACAACTTTTTTATCTGCAAATAATTCATTGTTAGTGAGTGTTTGCATACCTTCATCACTAAGCTGAGATAAATTTACTGCAGGTATTGTCTGACCTTGCTCTATCATATTAATTCCTTAGGGTAATTACGTAGTCTTTTAGCATACAGATTAATGTTTAATTCGTCTTCGATTAATCGCTGTTGTTACCTAAACCTAAACCTTCTTTAATAGATATCATTTGCAACTCTAACTGCGAGCCTATATCAGCAACTAATTCACTCGACTCACTTACTTGGCTTTTCATATCATGCATTGATAGAGTAAAACCATGAAGCAACTCACTTTGTTGTTTAGCCAATTCCATTGCATCTACCGCAACTTTATTAGCCTGCTGCGCATTATCTGCTACTCCTTCAGAGTTTGCTTTAAGCTCTTGAGCATTTGCTGTTTGTAACTGTGCATCCTCAGTTAATGCATTGATTTGTTTATAGACTTCTTGAGAGTTTTCACTTAATAACGCCAATTGATCATTAATCTCTTTTAACGAACCTTGAGTTTGCATAGCTAATTGCCTTACCTCATCAGCAACCACGGCAAAACCCCGACCTTGCTCACCTGCTCTTGCTGATTCAATCGCAGCATTGAGCGCGAGTAAGTTTGTTTGCTCAGCGATGGTACGTATAACGGTAATAATATTACTTACTCCTTGCACCCCGCTCAATAACTCCTGAACACTATGCATTCCCTGCTCAATACGCTGCTGTGTATCTGAACTGGCATTAAGCATATTTTTAGCAAAACCAACACTTTGCTGCATTGCTTCATAGGTACTTTGAGCATTTTCAGCTGCAACAGCATTAATATGATTTACCTGCTCGCCAAGTTGCTGAATATTAAGAAGCAGCTCTTCATTGTGATTTACCTGCTGATAACTCGCATTACTTTTTTGGCCAATCGTGTGTAAATGCTCACTCATTTGCTGCATGAACTGGCTGACTACATTGAGCATATTTGCCTTCTCTTGAGCTTCTAGGCGCTGGCGCTCAATTAACTGGTTAAAATACTGCGCTATTTCACCCACCTCTGTTTGAGGGTTATTTACTGTAATATTTTTTAACTCATTGCTTTCGATTAGGAATGCAAATCCATCTCGCAGCTGTCGCAAAGGCTGTAAAACCTGTTTACGTTGCCCCCAATAAACACCAAAAGCTAATATTACTAATCCACCTATCGCTATTCCAAATACCCAAAAAACTTGTTGTTTCACGGTATCTTGCTGCGCTTTTAATGTTTGCTCTGCTTCAATCACTGTTTTTGATAGTAAGCTAATTTGTTTTCGTAATTCATTTGTTCCTAAACGACGCTGTTTTGCTTGCGATAAAGTACTACTTAAATCGCGCAGATAGCGTTTAGGCCAACTCACCAACTCTGCTTTTATTTCAGCTGCCAAATCTTCCGGTTCCTCATCTACAAATAAAGTAAATTCATCAACCTCAGTCATTACCCCTAAGTTAGGTAACTGTTCAATTTTGACAGCCAGTAAATTTAGGTTTTTAATACTTTGTTGCAGACTTTTCTCTACCTCCGATTGGTAATCATTTATTAATTGATAGGTCGATAAAGATAAATTAACCACTTCACTGTAATAATCACTCGCTAATTTATTATAGCTAAGGGCGTTGCTGGTTTGCGTTGATGCTTTTTGCGCATAATTAATAAGTGAAGAGGCTGAGCCCGCCATTTGTCTCAGTGCGTTATCTAACAGCGCCGTTTCATTACCAGAGAGTTTTCCAAGTGCTCTGTATTTACCATTAATATCTGTATTTAATGAAATTAATTGTGCTGATAGACGAGCTTCTAACTCAGGAGGCAGTGCTGTTAACTGTTGCGCTTTAAGCTGCTCAATCAAAGTTGATGATTTTATTAAATATTGGCTATTACCTTGTACTAAGTAACTCTCCAAATGATCGGCCAGCTCAACCATTATGCTATTTTTTAATTGGCTATATGCGCTATCTTGTTGTTGGAGTTTTAGTAATGTATGGCTTGCCCACAATAAAGTCGCAGCTAGAAGGATACTTGCTAACGTTAGTAAAATGGCTAATAAACGGGTAAAAAATGATACACGCATAAACATATCTCAAAACTGACATGCGCATAGAGTATTGAATTTTTATGACATTTTTATGTAATAAGAGTAATAAGAATAAATATTTAGAGGAGGCAGAGATAGTTAAACAGGATGTGAAATGACAGTGTATCCAAACAAATAAAAAACCGCGTTTAAACGCGGTTTTTTATTAAACGTTTATTTAAAGACCTGCACGGTCTTTAATAATAGGGATTAAAGCAGAACCAGCATGATTTGCCTCAGCCCAGGCAATATCGGCACCATCTTCAAGTGAGCTTTTTGATAAGTTTTTAACAATGTACTCACCCG
>MDTB01034212.1_pt1 | contig 10419 bp, 11 predicted proteins | sample 811161 | NCBI WGS metagenome assembly MDTB01 (sample SAMN05326650, study PRJNA326480) | marine metagenome | isolation source: seawater | place: Mediterranean Sea | collected 2009
AAATCTTTTCTTGTAACTTTTAATACCCTTGTCTGTCATTAATCCAACTATAACTGTTCCATATTTTTATTCTTTTTTAAAAGACACGAACCATAGAATGGTAACAGCAAGAGCTGGCAATGTAATAGGTGGTGGAGATTGGAGTTTAAACAGAATTATTCCAGATTGTGTGAGGTCTAAAGCAATAAATAAGAAAGTTAAAATCAGAAATCCAAAAGCTACCAGACCTTGGCAGCATGTAATTGAGATACTGAATGGATATTTAAAACTAGCAAAAAAATTGAGTTCAGATAAGAAAATTAATGGTCAATCTTTTAATTTTGGACCTAAAAACAGTGAAATAGTTTCAGTTAAAAATATTTTAAATATTATTAAGGATATATGGCCTGGTTTTGATTGGATTAAAATAGGTAATACAATTAAAAATGAGACAGATTTATTAGTTTTAAATACCAATAAAGCTAATAAAATTTTAAAATGGAAAACTAGATTAAGGGTTACTGATGCAGTAAAATTAACTATTGATTGGTACAAAGAATTTTATCAAAATGGCTCAAATAATAATTTAATAACTAATTTGACCAAAAAACAAATAATTAATTATCATAAAAAATTTAATATATAAAAAAAACTAAACTTGATTCGTTTAAAATTACTTATTAAACCAAGGTTTATAGTCCTGAATCGTCCTTTTTAAATTTTTTTCTGAAATCATTGACATTTGATAAAGACTGTCACCAGACATCCTTCCACCGAGTCTCAAAACAAGCAATTTCCCTTTTTTAAAAAAACTATGTTTTTTATTTGGTTTTATGTACATAGAGTCTTGTGGATTGAGATATCCATTTTTATTGCCTACGATGAATCTTATTTTTGTTTTACCAAGATTATAGATATATTGATGTGAGGAAACTTCTAAGAAAGACGTATTTTTTTTTTTCATTAATTAATGTTACTTCAAAACCTCTTGAATTTGGAAGTTGAGGTATATTTGTTAATTCGTTAAATAAATAATCTTTTTTTTTGTTAGATGGATAAAACCATTTTTTATTTTTGAGATATTTTTGAATTTTTACTTCTACTGTGTTGCTAGGTGGAAGAAGGTCTCTAATATTTATATTTAAAAATTTAGATATTTTTCTTAAATAATTATCATTTGGTATTTTTTTATTTAACTTGAGTTTACGCAAATTTATTGAGGAATTTCTCTGAAATTCATTATAAGTCAATGATGAATTTTTTAGAATATTTTCTAAATTAGACCAAAAAGAAATCTTTTCATTTTTTAAGTTTAATTTATATTTTTTGGCAATATCAAAACCAAGAGCAGATATTTCATTTAATGTTTCATTATCAATTTTATCAGTATACGTAAGAGCTAAAATTTTACCAAATTCATTTTGATTATTTTTTCTTGTTGTAAAAGAATGTGGTACATATGGACTTATATACATTGAGTCACCTGTTTTCATCTTGGCAACTTTTTTTTTATTATTTTTTAAATAATAAAAATTTACTGGACCTATAAAGTAAGTAAATTGATGTAAAAAATGACCATTATTAAATTTTACCAAGGGATTTGTTGGTTTGTTATTATCCACAATGGCTAATTCCGTTATTAGTTCCGGTTTGAATGGTGATAATTTACTCATGATTGTGTCCCTATATAAATAATATGGGTTTCCTCCTCTGTGCATAATTCTTTGAGATTTATTAGATTGGCTTGACCTCATGATTTTAAAATCTGAAACAGTATCATCTTCGAATGAAAAAAAATCACCAAAATTTACTGGCCAAATACTTACTGCTTTTTGTATGATTTTAAAATTAATTTTTGATCTGCTAGAAAGTATATCATAAATTTTTTTTTGTGATATTTTTAAATCTTTTGCGGCATCCTCTGGACGTCTTTTTAGATCGTTAAGAACTTTTCGAAATTTTATGTTAGATATCATTAATTAATTAATATGACAAATTTAGGAAATAATATATAAAAAATGTTAAAATTTAAATAAAAATGAAGTCACTTAAAAAATTTAAAAGACCATTTGTTTTTGTGCCTATGGCTGCAGATTTATTTCATCATGGACATATTAATATTCTTAAAAAAGCTAAAAAATATGGAACAGTTATAGTTGGATTAATGACAGACAAGGGTATTAAAAGTTACAAGAAAAGATTTCCTATAATTAGTTACAATAATAGAAAAAAAATTCTAGATCATATTATTTGTGTTGATAAAATAATTCCAATAAATGGTCTTAAATATGCTGAATATGCTAATTATTATAAATTTGAATATATTGTCCACGGAGATGATTGGAAAAAAAATATTCAGTCTGGACCTAGAAAAAAATTAAAGAATCTTATGAAAAATTGGAATGGTAAAGTTTTAGACTTTGCATATACTAAAGGTGTTTCTTCTTCTAAAATAAGGAGGATTATAAAAGGAAACGAAAAAAATCCGACTTAATAATTTTCATCAATCAATTTTGGGAATTAAATTAATTATTTCTTTGATAGGCATTAATTTTTTACCTATTTCTTTGGATCTTTCATGTTTTAAAATGCTTAATGATGTTTCAACCATTGATGGATAAATACTTCTTAATAGCTGATTAGCATATATTACAATACTAAAATGATTTTTAATTAATTCTTTCTCTTTTACGTGAGAGTAAGTTGATGGAACACAAACTAAGGGCTTGAAATATTTTGTTTTTTTAAACTTATTTGAAAAATCAAATAATTCTTTAGTATCTTTTGATTTGCTATGAATCAAAATCATATCACAACCTGCTTTTGAATATGCTTCGGCTCTTCTCAGAGCGTCTTTAAGACCTTTGTTCATTATTAGGCTTTCAATTCTTGTAATCAATAAAAAATCATTCGATTTTTTTGTTTTTTGGATTAATTTAATTTTTTTACAAAAATCTTTAATACTGTCCTGTTTTGATGAGGATTGGTCTGAAAATAAAGAATTTTGTTTTACACCAATTTTATCCTCAATTGCTATTGCCGATGCCCCAAGTCTCTCCAAAGTCTTAATCAAATATGGAATATGATGCATTTCACCACCATTATCTCCATCAAATATAATTGGTTTTGTCGTAACATCTAAAATTTCGTTTAAACCTGAAATTCTTGTTGAATAGTCAACTGATTGATTGTCAGGCTTTCCTCTTATTGTCGAGTCAGCTAAACTTGATGACCACATTGCATCAAATTCTTTAATTGAATTTCCTTTTATATAATTTGCTTTTTCACCAATTAAAGCTGAAAGTGGATTATGAGCCTCAATAACTCTCACAAATTTTTTTGATTCAATAAGTCTTTTTAAAATAGAAATTCTTAAATCAGGTGTCAGATTTTCATAAACTTTTCGTTTTATAAAACTTGAGGAGATATCCTTTGTATATTTTGGCTCAATGAGCTTGCCTGAATACTTTTTAAGAGCTTTAATAACATTTGACCTAGTATTTTTTTGTACTCCTTTTTTCCAATCATCTCCATGTACAAAAAAATCTGGTTTTAATTTATTGATAGTATCGGTATAATCCCAATTGGATTGTGGAACAACATCATTAACATGCTTTAAGTTTGAAACGATCTTGAGTCTCTCTTTATAACTCAGAATTGGTAATCTTTTATATTTCGATATAGCCTCATCTGTTAGAAGACCAATTATTACTTTTCCATATTTCTTAGCTATTTTGATAATATTTAAGTGTCCACTATGAATAAAATCTACTGCCAAGGGAACGTAAACAGTTTTTTTTTGATTAGACATTTATAAAATTACATTTATATCATTATTTACATATAGCAATATACATAATTTAAACAATTTTGATTAAAAAATTTTTAAAGATAGATCCCAACTTTATATTAATAATAAATATTTTTAATAAATTAAAAATAAATTATTGGGTGTGTCAGGGCACATTACTTGGAATTATAAGAGATCGTTCTTTAATTCCTTGGGATCCAGACATAGACCTAGCTGTAATAGGAAAAAATTTTGATGAAAAATTAGTTGAAAAAATAATGAAAAAAAATGGTTTTTCCAAAAAAAAAAAATTTTTCAAAAATGATAATCTAATCACATTCCAAAAAAAAGGTGGTAGAGATGTTGATATAAATTTTTATAATATTAATTATCACAGTAAATCTGTCCAAACAGTGTGGTATGTTCCAAAAAATATTTGTATGCGATTAATTGAAGTTCTTTCTTTCTCAAAAACTTATAATGGAAGAGGTAAATCAATTATAAAAACACTCTTTTTTTTAGAGAACTATTTCAAGATGATAAAAAATATTTTAATTAGAAAAGATCTTTTTTATCAAAAAGCTGGCTATTCCCATCCCTTAAAATTTATATCAAAATTGAAAAAAATAAAATTTTTTGAATTAAACATTATTGTGCCATTTTATTATATAGATTATCTAAATTATACTTATGGAAAAAATTGGAAAAAACCAAAAAAAATATATAGTTGGGCAAAAGATAGTCCTTCGACAACAATTTTTAATTAAATAAGAAATGATAAAAATATTATGATAGATGTCAAAAAATTAATAAAAGTCTTTAAAGATAATAATTTAAATTTTTTTGCAGGTGTCCCAGATTCTGTATTAAAAAATTTTACTAATCATTTAGATATTGAAAAAAAATTTCAGCATTTAATATTAGCTAATGAGGGATCTGCTGTTTCTGCCGGTATTGGCTATTATTTATCAACAAGAAAAATTCCAGTTATATATATGCAAAATTCAGGTATAGGAAATTCTATTAATCCCATAATATCTGTTGCTCACAAAAATGTTTATAAAATTCCACTATTTTTAATTATAGGATGGAGAGGTGCTCCACAATTAAAAGATGAACCCCAGCATTTGGCCCAAGGTAAGATCACTAGACAAATTTTGAAATTATGTGGAATAAAATATTCAATTTTAGATAATGACTCAGATTTCAGAGAAGTTAAAAGGTTAATAAATCACTCACGAAAAAATAAACAGATAGTAGCAATATTAATAAAAAAAAATGCTTTAAAATTAAGTAATATTACGAAGAAAACTATTAAAAAATTAGATAAAAAATCATTAACCAGATCATCTTTTATTGAAACTTTACTTAAATTTTTAAATAAAAATTATAAAATAATTTCATCCACAGGTTATTTATCAAGAGAGCTTTATAATAAAATATCTAAAAATAATTTAAATATTAGTCCATTTTATATGGTTGGAGGTATGGGGCATTCTTCCATTGTAAGTTTAGGCTATTCACTAAAAAGTAATAAAAAGATTATATGTTTAGATGGTGATGGATCCTTTTTGATGCATCTTGGCGCAACAGTATCAATTTCAAAATATTCCAAAAAAAACTTAAAATATATTTTATTAAATAACAAATCTCACGAGTCTGTTGGTGGACAAGGGACAAACATTGAGAAGGTTGACTTAAAATCATTTTCAAAATCTGTAGGATACAAAAAATATTTTCATTTATCTAAAAAAGCTGATGCCCCTAAGATAATCAAGTCCTTTTTAAAACAAGATGGTCCATCTTTCCTTGAAGTAGACATAAAAATTAATAAAGAGGAAAATGATCTGCCAAGACCAAAAGATTTAATCGGTATAAAAGATAAGTTCTTAAAAAAATGAAAGTTGTTATTTTAGCAGGAGGATTTGGTACTCGGATATCCGAATATACTAAAATAATCCCTAAACCTATGATCAAAATTTGTGGAAAGCCAATTTTGCATAGAATTATTGATCATTATATCAAATATGGTCATAAAGAATTTTATGTTGCTTTAGGTTATAAAGGTCATGTGATCACAAATTATTTTAAAAAAAAAAAATTTCCAAGAAATATTAAGATAAACCTAATTAATACTGGAAAAAATACAATGACTGGAGGTAGAGTAAAACGGCTTAAGAAATTTTTAAATGAGACTTTTTTACTGACTTATGGTGATGGATTATCAAATGTAAATTTAAAAAAATTAGTAAATTTTCATAAAAAAAATAAAAAGATGATCACAGTGACTGCTGTGAGACCACCAGCTAGGTTTGGTGCCATAAAAATTAGTGGGAACTTTGTAAAATATTTCAGAGAAAAAAATTTACTTGATACTGGCTGGATTAATGGTGGATTCTTTGTTGTAAACCCAAAATTTTTAAATTTAATTAAAGGTGACCAGACTTTTCTTGAACAAGAACCATTTAAAAAGGTTGCAAAAAATAGACAACTCTTAGCTTATAGACATAATGGATTTTGGCAATGTATGGATACCTTGAGAGATAAAATAATATTGGAAAAGACAATTAAACAGAAAAGTCATTTTGAATAAAAAAAAAATTCTCATCATTGGATGTACAGGATTTATTGGTTATCATTTAACCTTAAAGTGTGTAAAAAAAAATTGTTCCTCCCAAAATGGGAATTTTTTTAATAATTGGATATTCAAAATAATATATTATTATATTGGTTTGTATTTTTGTAATTATAATAAAATATATAATAAATGATAATTATTTTTTTATTTCTAATAATTTTAAATATTTTGATAATTTTGAACCTAAAAAAATTTTCAAGTTTTATAAATATTTATGATTTTCCAGATAAAAAATTAAAACTTCATAAAAGAAAAATTCCCATTTTGGGAGGAATCATCTTTTTTCTCAATTTTATTTCTTTATCTATTTATCAGGTTATTTTTCTGAACGAATTTTTGTTCTTAAAAATAGATCTTTATAAAACAAGAGAAATTGTAAGTATTTTATTTTTAATTTTAAGTTTTTTTTTATTAGGAATATTTGATGATAAATACAATCTATCTCCAATAAAAAAAATTTTTTTATCTTTTATCTTAATAATAATTTCTTTATCTTTAAATCATACATTGAAAATATCTGAGATATCGGTGTCTTTTTACAATCACAAAATATTTTTTGAGCATTTTTCACTAATTTTTACAGTATTTTGTTTTCTCATTTTAATGAACTCATTAAATTTTTATGACGGCATCAATGGTCAGTCTTGTATATTTTTTATTATAATTTTTTCTTATTTATTAATAAAATCTGATTTTCATTATTTCTATTTAGCAATTATCTTCATTATTTCATTAATATTAATACTTAATTTAAGAAATAAAATTTTTTTAGGTGATGGGGGAATTTTTATATTGAGTGTTATAGTTTCTGTCTCCATAATTTATGAATATAATTATTTGGGAAATATAAAAATTGCTGATGAAATTTTTTTTCTACTTTTGTTGCCTGGTTTTGATTTAATTCGACTTACATTTTTAAGAATTATTAATGGAAAAAATGCTTTTATGGGTGATAGAAATCATATTCATCATCTTTTAAATGATAGATTATCCCTTACTTATACAAATGTAATTTTAATTTTTATTTCTATTTTACCAATTATCACTTTTTTATATTTTGGACAAAATTTTCTAATTACTTTAACAATCTTCGTAGTTTTATATTTTTTTTTAATATTTACTTTTAAACTAAATAATAAAAAAAAATTTCATTAAAAAAATGATTTTATAACTTAATAGTTTTAAAATATTAATATATTAATTGTCTAACTTTTTCCTATTTAATTTAAATAAATCATAAAAAATATTATCTGCATTAAAGTGAACAGAAAATTATATGTTCAATTTAGTGTATTCTGTTTAAATTTTATTTTTTTTTGTAAATAAATATAAATATCCAAAAAAAGTTATCATACTTTTCAAAAAATATAAGAGTACTATTAATTCAATTAAATAATTTAAATTATAAATTAAGCTCAATAATATAATTAGAATTACACTATCAGTTGTCCTTGCTCTTTCATCCATAAAAGATTTAATAAAATTGTAAAATAAATTTCTTTTTTTTTTCTCAATTTTATTTTTAGTTAAATCTTCATTTTTAATATTTTTCTCTGAAATTTCGTAGAAAGATTGTTGGTAAAGATAATCTTTAAAATCTAATGTTTTAAATATTAGTATACAAATTAAAATGAATAGGTATAAAATTTTATTTGTTAAATCATAACAATGTATTGTTAAGCCAGATATAAAGAAAATATAACCTACATATGAACCCCAAGGATCTAAATAGTGACCAATTAAGCTTGTCTGATCTTTAATTCTGGCCAGTAAACCATCAGTCCAATCTAATGCACCTTTAAAATAAAAAATTAAACACCCTATTATTATCGAGCTTTGATTATTAAATGAAAATAAAATTCCACCAATTACCCCACTTAAGATGTACAGATATGTAATTTGATTTGGTGATATTCTAGTATATTGAAATAAAAAAGCTAAAATTGTAGACAATTCAATATAAACTCTAGATTTGAAACAATTATATGGAGAAAATTTCCAATCATCAATATTTGCTATATCAACGAGTTCATTTCTTCTATAATCATAATTATGTTTTCTAAGTTGACTAAAAGTTAGCATAATCCTCTTAATAAAATTATCATCAATTTGACAATAATTTGTCAGTTATAATATAAAAATCGTTTAGTAAATTGATTGCTAATATAAAATTTTCATTTAAATTTGCCATAATTTAATATTAATAAATTAATAAGAATTAATCATCATAAATACAAATATGATAAATAACCTTTATTTATTTAAAGACAAGACTGTTATTATAACTGGGCATACTGGATTTAAGGGTTCTTGGCTCACATTATGGTTAACTTACCTAGGTGCAAAAGTTATAGGCGTTTCAAGTAATATTCCGACAAAACCCTCAAATTATGTCGTTAATAGACTCCAAAAAAAAATAAAACATATAAAAGCAGATGTAAGGGACGAAAAAAAAATAACAAAAATTATAAAGTTATATAAACCAGATTACATTTTTCATCTCGCAGCTCAATCATTAGTCAAAAAATCTTATTTAAAGTCAAGATATACTTTTATGACAAATACAATTGGGACTTTAAACATTCTGGAAGCATTAAAAAATTATAATCCATTAAAAGTTTGCTCAGTGGTAATTATAACAAGTGATAAATCATATAAAAATGTTGAGTTAAAAAGGGGTTATAAAGAAGATGATATTTTAGGTGGATATGATCCTTATAGTGCATCCAAAGCGTCTGCAGAATTAATTATTCAATCATATTTTAAAACTTTTTTAGTAAAAAAAAAAAATATAAAAATCTCGGTAGCTAGAGCTGGCAATGTCATAGGTGGAGGTGATTGGTCTGAGGATAGAATTATACCAGATTGCATGAGATCAATATTTAAAAAGAAAAGATTGATTTTACGATTCCCCAAATCAACACGACCTTGGCAACACGTTTTAGAGGCTTTATATGGTTATATGTTATTAGCACTTAAACAAAAAAAAAATCAAAAGATAAATGGTAATGTTTTTAATTTTGGACCTAATAACCAAAGTTCGATTAGAGTAATTGATTTGATTAGAAAAATAAAAAAACGTTGGAATTTGTTAAAATGGAAAATATTTGTTCCTTCAAAAGCAGTTTACGAGTCTAAATTACTTAAATTAAATAGCAATAAAGCTTTTAAATTATTAAATTGGAAATGCCATTTAAATACTGATCAGACTTTAAGCATGGTTGTTGATTGGTATAAATTTTATTTTGAAAGTAAAAAAACAAATATGTATAATTTTTCAATTAAACAAATAGAACAATATCAAGAATTAATTAAAAATTTAAAAAAATGAAAGTTGTTATTTTAGCTGGTGGATTGGGAACAAGAATTTCAGAATACACCAAGTTAATTCCCAAACCAATGATCAAAGTATGTGGAAAGCCAATAATTCAAAGAATTATTGATTATTATTTAAAATATGGCCATACAGAATTTTATGTAGCTTTAGGCTACAAAGGTTCAATTATAAAAGAATATTTTAAAAAAATAAGATTAAGTAAAAAAATTAAAATTAATTTAATAGAAACAGGAAAAAATACTATGACAGGTGGAAGATTAAAAAGATTAAAAAAATTTTTAAACGAACCTTTTTTATTGACCTATGGCGATGGACTTTCGGATGTTAATTTAAATAAGTTAATTAATTTTCATAAAAGAAACAAAAAATTAATTACTTTAACTGCGGTAAGACCACCCGCAAGATTTGGAGCAATTGATATAAAGGGCAAAATAGTAAAATATTTTAGAGAAAAAAATTTACTTGATACAGGATGGATAAATGGTGGTTTTTTTGTGATTCAACCAGAATTTATTGATTTAATTAAAAATGATAAAACATTTTTAGAGCAGGAACCATTTCAAATTGCCACAAAAAAAAGACAATTATTAGCTTATAAACACAAAGGTTTTTGGCAATGCATGGATACTTTAAGAGATAAAAAAATTTTAGAAAAAAAAATTAGAGAAAAAAAGT
>MDTB01074201.1_pt1 | contig 10419 bp, 12 predicted proteins | sample 811161 | NCBI WGS metagenome assembly MDTB01 (sample SAMN05326650, study PRJNA326480) | marine metagenome | isolation source: seawater | place: Mediterranean Sea | collected 2009
AATTGCAGTTGTCATATCTGACTCGTGTTCTCTTACGCCTCTGTGTGTCATGCAGTGATGTTCTGCTTTTACTACGACCGCTATGTTATCAGTTTTTGCATATGTCTTTAATTCTTCAGCGATTTGAGTTGTCATCTCTTCTTGTATCTGTGGACGTTCTACAATGTGATGTACGATCCTGTTAAACTTGCTCAAGCCAATTACCTCTCCGTTTGGAATGATACCTACCCATGCGTTACCTACTATGTTTTGTAAATGGTGGGCACATGTTGATCTTATGGATATTGGACCGCTTGTGTACATACTCTTGTATCCCATGTTAGGGAAACTTGTTATTCTCGGTGCTGGTTTGAATCTTCCACCGAATGTCTCTCTTATGTACATCTTTGCCACACGTTTTGCAGTTTCCTGTGTGTTATGATCGTTTTCAGTGTCGATCACAAGGCTGTCTAGTACGCCTTGTAGTTTTTCTTGCACTTCTTGTTGTAGCAAATCCATCTCACCTTCTTCAATGAATTCTGAGATGTTGTCATTTGAATGAAATCTCTTGCCTGCTTTTTTAATTCTTTCTCGTATTTCCTTGGATACAGGTCCTTTTGTTTTCCAACTGTCTACTAGTTCATCCATTACTGTAATTCCTTTTTATGTGATTTGTTATACCATTTTACAGCAGTTCGTACTATATTGTCAATGGTACTTTTAGATGGTTTCCAATTTAATTTAATTTCTGTGTCTCCGATGTCCGCAACCAAACATGGTGGGTCACCTGGTCTGCGATCAGACTTGACCACGTTGATAGGCCCAGCGTGTTTTTCTACGGCTTTGATTATTTCCATGTTACTGGTGTTTATGCCCGAACCGAGGTTGAATTGTTCACATACTTTGTTTGTTGAAGCGAGAACCAATGCAAGTACGTGTGCCTCTGCGAGATCAGTGACATGAACATAATCTCTCTCGCAAGTTCCGTCCTTTGTGTCAAAGTCTGTGCCAAATAATTTGAATTCAGTACCATGCTTCGCGGCTTGTATAGCCAAAGGCACGATGTGTGTCTCGTCCTCTCGTAATTCTCCTATTTCTGAATCCTTATCTGCACCCGCGGCGTTGAAGTATCTAAGACTTACACTGCTGATGCCGTAAGCAACATTATAATCTTTTAAAATCTCCTCTACTATCATCTTGCTTTTGCCATATGGATTGATTGGTTTTGGTGTGTCCTGTGTTTTTGCTATACCATCTCCGGGAATACCATAAACAGCCGCACTTGAACTGAACACAAAGTTTTTCACATCAAGAGATCTAAGTTTGTCTAGTAATCTTAAAGTCATCACCACGTTATTGAGATAGTATTTAGATGGATCGCTCACACTCTCACCAACTTTTGTGTAGGCCGCAAAGTGAATACAACTATCTATGTTGAATCTTTTGATAATTTGATCTAGATGATCTATATCTCGTGGGAGATTTATCTCAAACGATGGTCCATACTGTGTTGCCCATGGCTTTGATTTGATGTCTCTGTCGACTACCACAGGTGTGTAACCATTTTTGGCTAATTGTTTTGCTGTGTGCGAGCCGATGTATCCTGCCCCGCCTACAACCAATACAGCCTTGTTAATGTTTTGCTTCAGAAACGAAGTCTCTGTACCTGTTTCCATCACGCCTCCATTGTTCACCTTTACCTTCAATTATATCAATCATTCTATCTATTGTTCCATTAGTCCAATCCGAAATTTTTCCTTGGCTTAAAGGTTGATTTAATAAAATTTGCATTTTAGAGAAAGCATCGTCTTTGCTCCATGGTATGTAAAGTCTATTCCTGTCATTAGCAAACGTCTCCGGAAATGATCTGTATGCAGGAAACAACACATTACAACCTAACGTATCCGCTTCTGACACTGTGTTCGAAACCCAGTCCTGTAAAGCACAATTGAACATAACACGTGAATCGTTTAAAAGTTCGTAGTATTTGTTTTTATCTAAGTTTTCATAAATCATCAAGTCGCCTTTTGCCTGTAAAGATCTTGCTCTCGATACATATTGTTCGTTGTTAGATCTCAACGGACCACCTTGGAATATCGCAAACTCTATCGAAGGATCTGCCTTCTTTGCCCTCTGCACTATGTCCATAAAGAAGTCCGGTTGTTTCTCTTGGTCAAATCTAGCCGCAAAACAAACTCTCTTGGTTCTCTTCTCGAAAGGTTTTACTACACCGCCTACTCTCTCTAATACTTCTTGTTTTCCAAAACTTAAACCGGAAATATTGTAAATGGGTGCCTTCCAATTTGCAATACGCATGTGTGCTACCATTTCTTCGTTGGTTGCAAGAATATGAACGTTTGGAATTTCATTGCACATTTGTTCATATAGACTCATCCACTTGCTCATGCCCCATACGTGTACAAAGTCATCAGGGTCAATGGCCTGTGCAAGACATCTTAAAAATATTTTTGGTCTGTATTTTTCTGGAGATTGTTGTATGATGTAAGGCAAACACTCCATGCCTGGTTGAAACATGTCCTCAAAGAATACCACGTCATCACTTGTCACTTCTCCTGCTTTCATCATCTGCACAAGATTCATTAATTGGCTCATTGCAAAATAACTTCTTCCATGTGCGTCTAGCACTTGTCCTGTAACAATAGATTTTGAATCATCGATTGTGGTGCCTGGAACAATTTTGTAATCTATTGATCGTTTTTTGAAAACTCTCTCTGTCCAATCTGTCAATTGCAGTGTGTATCTACCTTCATAAGGTTCAAGACCCATGTAAAAAATTTTCATTAGTTGCTCTCCTTGATTAATTTGACTGTTCCCGAATTTGTGTGTTTAATCTTATGATTGTTTTGCAGAGCAAGATGTAGGAACGATTCATACTTGTCCTCCTTAACCATTAAAGTGATACATTCTTCAAGATCGTCCTGATCGTCTTGATATCCTGCATATGCCCAGATAAAATCCTTGCCGTATTTCATGCCAAGGTTACCTGCTGTTGTGCAAATATTTGCCACTGCATCCACAGTGTCATATCCAGCATTCAGTCCACCGCCTTCAATTGGCAAGTGTCCCATTCTAGATGTTGCTCTCTTTTGCTGTATATGAATCTCTTTCATCTACCAACCCATTATTCCTTTAAAAATACAACCTACAATCACCATAACTCCTATAAACATACCAGGAATTAATGTTGCTGGGTGCATACGTTCCATAATATACTTGTCATCTTTTTCTCTTTGTTCCAGAGTATATTCTTCCTTATTTTTCATAAACTGCGTGACTTCCGTTTTCTCCATCCTCGGAAACATCTATCTCAATTTTTCTTCCTGGATATCTTTTTGTAATTGCCATGTATAAATCATCTGATATCATTTCACAAGATTTGAAATCAAGTTTCATTGTGCCATCTGCGTACATGTTCTCCATCCATCTTTTGAACTGTATAAATTCTATGTCTCTGTCATCGTGGAAAACTTCTATCGCTACTTTAAAATGGAATATGTGTCTGTGTGGATATCCTAGGAAGGATACATCATATTCATCACCAGTTGCTAGTTTGGGGTCATCAAGTGCCGCTGGATACTTATGGATTCCTTCTTTACGGAAAGTTACCCATATCATCTTACTGCCTTTGGCCGCCTGGTCCTTTAGTGCCTGTTCTCTTTGTTGATATGTTGGATCTGCTGAAGCCATTATTTCCCCTTTCTTTTAAGTTTTGCCTCTAATGTTTTGACTTTCTTCTCAAGTTGTTTAACTCTGTTTATATAATAGTCAGTGCCGTGCATACCGGCCTTTTCTAATTTTTTGTTTTGGGCCTGCCATTCTTTATAAATTTTAAGACCTTCCTTATAATCTAAATCAGAACTGTTCAACTTCTTTTTCTTTTTTTGCATATCTCAATATTGGTTTGTCTTTTTTATATTCATTCCATGATGTGAATCCCGAAAATTGTTTGTACTGTGACATTGGTGTTGTCCAAACACCTGGATTGCTTTTTTTAAAATCTACATCGTCAATCTTGAAACAGAGATTATCATCATTTTCAGAATTCTCAAATATTATAGAACAGAATGGTATAAAGTTTTCTTTGTTCCAAACATTTTTAAAATTTGCTTTTACATCTTCGTGTACTGCGTATTGATAATCTATTGTTACAAAATATCCATCATCTAGTAATTTGTTTATCATGAGAGGCGTGTTAGCAATATTGTGCATAAATGATCTATTAGCACCAAAATAGATTGCTTCACACTTTTCTTCTACGCATAGATTTTTGATCTCGTCATATGATAGATCGTTCCTTGCAAGGAACAGTGTTTGTTTACCAAATGCTGGAGTGTGTTCTACTTCCGGGCCTGTGAAAACCAACACATCATCCTTGATACCTGTTTCATAATCTCTGAGCATACTATATTATACACTATCCTAAAAATCTGTCAATGTTTGCTTTGCTTTTGCAATGGCATCCTTTAATGCTAATTTTGTTTTTTTAAGACGCATTAATAAGGTTTTTGATTCGGAACTTCTATCGTATTTCCTTTCTTCGGAAAGTTCTTTTACCTTTCTGTCAAGATATTTGTGGTGATCCTCTAATTTTTTTACCGCTTTACTTTTCTTTTTTTGTTTTACCATCTTAGCCTCCTATTCAAATAAACTTGAGAAATTGTTTTTACCTTTTCCTCCGCCGGTTGCCCTTTGCCATCTTGTGCCTCTGATGTCTGCCAAAAACCCACGTGCATCATTGATCACATCCATTGGTTTTTCAGAATTGAATACTTCTTCTACAAACGTGTTGAAATACAGTATATTACGTGGAACGAAATCACTTGGCTCATCTGTGTTGTCTTGATTTTTTGTTTTCCTCCAGTGTTTTACTTCAGGTCTGTGTTTTAGCATTTCTATGTCATTGATATCGTTTGCAGTGTGTACCGCTTTGATATGATTGTATACGTTATGTGCCATCATTAGTACGTAACTGAAACTGTCCCAACTTGTCTTGCCTTCTTTGTTATTCTTATTTAGGTCGCCTTGGCCGTACCAACAAACATCTTTCATAGTCAATCTATCACCGATCACACTTGGAAAAGGAAACGGAATATCAGAGTCTTTTAAATTTTTATCGTCCGGTGCCTTTTCCATAATGTATGACCATCTTTTAGGAGTGAATAAGTTGTGTGTGTAAACAAGTCCGTTTGCAGTTGATAAAAATGCAGACGCCGAGTCAAAACTCATTGTAAAATTCGGATTAATGTTTTTTCTTATTTGTCTTTGTACTTGCGTTAAGAAACATGCCCAGTCTAATTGTGATGTGCCTAAAACGTGCATCCAGTCCTTGCCGTCTAGTTTTTTCTCATCTCGCATGATTATTAAACGTTTCAGCATAACTTCCATGTCACACATGTTGATGCCGCCCATTGCCCAACCTTCGAATTCAAAATCTTTGACTGCATCATACCAAATACAAGCAGATTCCCAATCGTCACCTTGTAGCACATTTAAGAACTTTGTTTGTCCTAATCTATTTTTTTGGAAAAATTTATTGTTATATACAGTGCCGTCTAGACAATCTTTGAATGAAGTGAGTCCAGTTTTTGGAGAATTAAGATCATCTGCCGCCCAACTTGGCACGTCCAATGTCATTGACCAATCTGCTGTAAGTTCTAACCAATTTAATATATTGCTTCTGACTGCGTTTGCTTTTGTTCCTTCAAAATCTTTCCAGTCAAATTTTATGATTCCTTTGCCTAGTTGGTATCCTCCCGAATCACCAACTATGGTGCTAAATTTTCTATCTCTATTGACACACATGGAATCTCTATCCGCAACCTTTTCCATGTCAAGGCAGGCGTGTCCCGCCGAATATAATGCAGTTGGGTATGTGAAATAGCCATCGTCAGGATTTATAAAATTCAGTCCTTCGACACCTTTTTCAAAATTTGCCGGAATACGCTCTTGTGGTATATGTGTCCCTTTTGAAACTCTTTGTTTGCTTATGAAAGTGTTGTAAAAGTTTGAAATAGCAGGCAAGAACACTGCGTAGTCTCTTTGTGACTCTCCTAAATGTTCTCGCCTAACTTCTTTCATTATTGCGCCTGTGCCGGTATAATGTAATTGTAAGTTCCTACACCCGAATCAACTGTGACCATCATAGCACCTTCGTTACTAAACTTCAAAGTTACTTTTGCTGAATCACTTAATTTAAGTATCTGTAGTACCTGTGCAACCGGCCAAGTCCAACCTTTGTCAAGTGTGCCTTTTATATCAGAAGCAAACACAAATTCACCACCATGAGATGCTTGATCTCCAAAAGTGAATATCAAATTATTGTCCTGTGTTCTGACAACAAATGAATTGTGTTCTGTATTTGCAACAGATTGAAAGTTAAATCTCTGCACACCTGCAACAGTCGGTTCAATTTCAACGTCCCACTTGACACCTTTAAACTTGACTGTCTTTAGTTTTTCGTTGATTATTTCTGCATTCATAAATCTGTAATCGTTTTTGAAGTCTCCCTTTTCGTTCTCGAAATGTATTCCAGTTGGAACTTGTACTCCATTACGTTCTCCGTTGATCACTGTTATGTTTGCCTTGTCTCTGTACTCAGGGCATTTAAGGTGTATGTCTAGTTTGTTCAACTGTGGCATACCAAAAGTGCCTTGCATGTCTGACTGTGCTTTGTGGAAGGATCCTTGCAGGATTACTGATCTGTCCTCGGCCATGGAATCGATAGTTGTTTCACCATCTGTTCCAGTAATCTTAACTAGATCGAGAAATCCCAAACCATGCGTGTGTTTCACTATGTCTTGTAAGATATCTTTCATAATAACATATTATACAAGATATTTAGATTTTAATCAAGTGGTATTTCAAATTTTTTGTAGGTAATTCTATTTTGACTGCCAGGTTTTTGGAATATTACATAACTGGCTTTGTCCTTCATATTTCCATATTCGATTTGATTGAAGCCGTTGTGCGTTAGCAAATTAGCCATTTGGCTCTTGGTATTGTATGCCCAATAGCCTCGTCTCATTTCTTGATTCTCATGATCGAGATCTCCATTACCGTATTGCATCATTGCGTATGCTCCCGGCATCATTATTCGCCAAATGTCTTTTAAAACTTGTTTGAAATAAGGCTCTTCCCAGAAAACTGCCACGTCCCAAGCAAACACGAAGTTCACACTGCTTGTAGGAACGTCGGGCCAATTCCATCCTGCACTTTCAAAAAATGCAAGATATTTGTGATGTTCTGTGTTAAATTTTTGCCATATATGCTTTTTAGTGTCAGGCAATAGTTCAGCAAAGTATATCATTCTCCATGCAGACAATAGTTTACTGTAACGTCCATACCCGGGACCTATTTCTAATGCTTTTGCTTCGCCATCTTTTGCAAACTGAAACACTTTCGATTCCAACATTTTGTATAGCAACGGATCATAAACCATGTTAGCATTTGCTGTTTTCCATTCTAGATCTTTGCGATACCAGTCTGGTGTCTTGTTAAAAGTGTTCATGGCAAGTTTATTGTTAGCATCCACAACTTTTTCAAGATCTTTTAAAACTTTCAGATTAGTTGCAATCAATTTTTCAAAATCTGATCCTTTTAGTTTCTCTAATTTTTCTATAAAGTATTTTATTTCTTGCAGACTTAACATTATACTTCAAATAATTTGTTGAAAGTGTTTGACGTGTCTGTTGATTGTACGTCCCAATTCAGCACACCTATAAGATTATCAATCTTTTGATCTAGTATTGTGGCCTCCATTGCTTCTGCGTCAAATGGCATTTCCTTGAACCATTCCGGTAGTCTCATCTCATCCACAGGGTAAGCCACAGAAGTGTAGCCTAAAGGATTGTTTTTCAACTTACACACAATAACTTTTGCTCCATCTGTAATTGGCATCGAATACTTATCGCCATACAAGTTCCTACATGTGTTCCAGTTGATGCTGGCTCTCACGTGTCCTGGCATGTTTGCCTTGCCGGCCTTTTTTTCCTTTTCGTGGTATTCTGTGATATTGTTTGCACGTTTAGGTGAGCCTTTTTCCCATCCTGGCCTTGCTTTGAATTCTTCACGGAATGATGAGATACGTTCTAGTACTTGTGCCTCATCGTTATTTGTAAGTACCATCATCAATAGTTCTGATAGAAAGTCTTGCACGAAGACCGGAGTGTCCGATCTTTTTAAATCAAGTCCCATTGCTTTCATTTTTCCTGGCTTGCCGGCAGTATCAACACGTTCACCCTCTTTGTCGTAATACAACACCGCATACCTCTTCTTGGTTATGAACAAACCTTTTGATGCAACCATTTCTCTACCGCCCTTGATTACTTCACCTCTGGTTTTAGGGCAATGGAATGCTTTTGTCATAAAATTTGTAAATGATCCATTCACTTCTTCTGCTATCTTATCGTATAAACTTACCACATTCTCTTTTTCCCACGGTATCTTGCCTGAATCTATTTCTGTTTTAAGTGGATTGTACGCTGAAAAGTACACAGAGTCAGTGTCCCCGTAAATTATAGATTGTCCTTTATGATCGTGTTCACCTGTTATGATTTCATTTGTTTTAGCCGCCATATGTTTTGTAATACATCTGCCAGTTAAAGTTACTGATTGTCCGATACGCATGTCAAAAAATCTACATCCTGGATTTAATATTGCACCATACAGACTGTTCAAGTTAATCTTTTTAACAAGTTGTCTTTTGTCCCAAAATTCTCGTTCGATGTCGTTGTCGCCTGCTTCATGCATTTTACGTTGCATTTCTTTTCTTTCAGCGTACCAACGTTTTAATAAGCCTGGTATAATTGCCTCAAACTCGTATGTGAAAATTGTACCATTGGCTGACAACATCCATTGATTATTGCCATCGAACACAAGATCATACACTTGTGCCGCTGACATTTTGACAGAAGTACCGTCCTCCCAGTCGACAATACATTCGGTTGCTCGATCCTGTTTCATGATAGCCTGATATTCCCAACTACCAAACTGATTATCCCATGCCGCCGCAAATGATTTCTTTTGATGTTTTGCTCTGTTTATTTCTGCTGAAGTAATTACTGGACGCACTTGTCCCACAATAGATTCCGGACCCATGTTCAATGCACGAATCACAGATGGATATAGAGAATTGATGTCTATTGATCCTATCCAGTCGTGTAATCCTTTTTTAGGAGTGGCCACATAAGCCCCTGCCGCCGCGGTTGTTTCTCCTTCTCCTCTTTTTACCCTACCTGGCACAATCACTCCACGTCTGTGTGCCTCATTCACGATTGCTTGTTCAGTCACTGCTACTGCACCCATTGTTGTTTGTAATAACACAGTGTTCTGGTGTGCTATCTCATTGGCAAGTTCTATAAATTTAAGTTTCTTTTCAAGTTTAGATAACAACTCTGTATCTTGTCTGTTGTATTCTATGAATAATCCAAAGTCGTTGTTGTATAATGCATCTAACGACCCTTCATATACTGTTTTTCTTTCTCCTAATTCGTGTTCTCCTATTGCATCAAGTCTGTAAGAATGCCTTTCTTCGTAAGTGTACTTCCTGTATAATTCCAGAAGATCCAAATGTACACGTCCAATCAAGTCATAACTTATTTGCTCTCGACCGTATTTCTCAAACACTCTCTTTTTTGGTTTTTCTCCCCAGAAACACAAACGTCTTGTGTCATCTGAACTGAGAACTTTTTGTATTCTACCTACAGTGTATGGTATATCATAACCCTCGGAGTTCCAACCACTTAAAATATCAGCATCTTCGACAAGAGTAAGGAAAGCGTCAAGCATGTCTTTTTCTTTTTCAAACAGCATTACGTTTTCAAAACGCTCCGTCGCCATTTTAGCCGATGCCATATTCATGGACTTTGGTGGTACTGCAAACGTAACAAGTTGATCAGTCCAACTCAGATAACAAGTTATTGCCGTGATTGGCATGAAAGGGTCATCTGTAGTGCTATATCCTCGTTGTGGATCGAAGTCCACCTCGATGTCAAAAAATACTACATTAAGTTTTGGAGTTTCTTTGCCGAGATAATTTTCCTCGAGGCATCTAAATACTGGATTGATGTCTTGCTCGTATAACTTTTTGTTTGATCTTATTTTTTGTTCTTTTATAAATTCTTTGAATGTCTGTGTTTGTACTTTTTGCAACTTCTCGCCGTGAATACTTCTATGTTTGCCTCTTACGTCTGGATAGTAGAAAACGTATCTCGCATCGTACTCGACAAACTTACGTTCACCTTTCTCGTTACGCTCAACAACGTAAACTCTGTCTTGGTCTCTTTTATAAAAAGCATCTATGTAACTCATTGTATGAATACCTTGTATAATCCTATTGTGTTCATTATCGTGAACCAACCTGTAAGACAAGCGATCCAAATCAATCTACGTCTAATTCCTGCCCAACACATGGTGCTAGAT
>MDTB01157899.1_pt1 | contig 10419 bp, 10 predicted proteins | sample 811161 | NCBI WGS metagenome assembly MDTB01 (sample SAMN05326650, study PRJNA326480) | marine metagenome | isolation source: seawater | place: Mediterranean Sea | collected 2009
AAGAGCTAAAAAATATATGCAAGGTGGGTATGGCTCATTAGTTGGAATGGATGTGGGCACAAGAGAAGCAGGAGCAAAATTCATAGACAGCTTAAAGATGCTTTATCATGTAGCAAACATAGGTGATGCTAGAAGTTTAGCGATACATCCTGCAACGACAACTCACAGCCAGCTAAATGATCAAGAGTTATTAGCTGCAGGTGTAACTCCGGGTTATGTTAGACTTTCAATAGGTATCGAACACCATGATGATATTATTGCAGATATTAAGCAGGCTTTAGCAGCTTAAAAATTAGCCCCATTTAAATTATTTTAGGTGGGGCTTACTATCTATTTAAGAATTTAATTTTTGATTTTTTAACAATCTTTTTTTTTGTTTCAAAAATATTATTTTTAACCGCTTTACACATTTGTGAGCTAGTTGCCTCTAGAAAACTTACACATTTTTCTTTTTTCATTTGCGGATTATTTTCTTTTACAAAAGTCATCGCATGTTCTGTAGGGGACATTCCAGTTTGTTTTTTTATTCCATAACTAAATGCAGAAGAAACCGCAGACTGAGTAATATTTCCTCCGCCTAAACTTGTTGAAGCAGGACCAAGCAAAGCTATTGACTCGGCACAACCGTTAAGCAAAAACAATGTTGTTAATAAACTTAATATTTTTTTCATACTTCCCCCATCTGCTATTACACAGATTCACACAATTTAAAATTAATCAAATTAACCAAATTGAGCTTATCAACGTATTTAATAGAATCAACTTATAATTGTAAAAAGAGCCTATAGTTTTCGAATTGGCTTATTATTTAGGCAAGAACTCAAATTTTCTACCATTTGAAAATAAAATTTATGATAATTTTCTGCAGTAACATATCCAATATGTGGGAGCAACAAGGCGTTAGGCACAAATCTTAGCTTATGGTCTTGTGGCAAAGGTTCTATATTATAAACATCCAAGCCAACTCCTGCTATTTTATCATTTTTTAATGCATGTATTAAGTCATCCTCATTAATTATAGCTCCCCGGGATGTATTGATCAAAAAAGATGATTTTTTCATCATTTCAATTTCTTTTTTAGTAATTAAATCTTTATATTTATCAGCGAGAACCAGGTGAATAGAAATTATATCTGCATTTTTCAATAAATCCTCCTTGCTCATTGGTAGAACTCCTAAATCATTCGCATGAGTTAGATTTAAATTTTCACTCCATGCGCACACATTCATTCCAAATGCTTTGGCAACTTTTGCAACTTGTGTCCCTATTTTTCCCAGACCAATTAAACCTAATAATTTGCCTTTAAGTTCATACCCAATAGTTGTTTGCCAGTATCCTTGGAACATATTGTCAACTTCTTGTTTTATATTCCTAAGTAAGCCTAAAATTAAGATCCAAGTAAGTTCTGCTGCAGGATTAGGATTAATTTCAGTTCCACAAATAATAATATCTTTTTTTTTAGCAGTCTCAATGTCTATTGAATTATTGCGCATACCAGACGTCATGATATATTTCAGTTTTGGGAGAGAATTTATTATTAATTTTGTAATTGGAGTTCTTTCTCGCATTAAGAATAGGGCATCAAAATTTTCTAGCGCAACTATAGCTTCATTCTCACTTAAAAATGGCTCTTTAAAAACTTTAAAATCAAATTTATTTTTATACTTATCAATTTCAATTATTTGATGGAATGCATCTTGATAGTCATCTAAAACTGCAACTTTAAGCATGTACTCTCCTATTTGATAAATAAATTCCTGTTAATATAAAAATTGCTCCAATCAAGTGGTGCTGTTCAAATTTCTCGTTAAAGATAATTATTGCCATAATTGCACTAAATAAAGGCATTAGTTGAATAAACATAGTGGCTCGATTAGGACCAATAATTTCAACTCCTTTTTGCCAGAAGTAGTAGGCAGCAATGGCTGGAAAAACTACAACATAAATTAAGATCAAAAAAAATGCTTTATTTACGTTTAGCTCTAAACCAATTGATTTTTCATAAAAAAATTGAGGTATCAAAAAAAGTATTCCAACTGAGACCATTAATTGTATTAAGGTAAATTGCGAAAATTTAAATTTATTCTTTTTAAGTAAAGTGGAATAAAGAGACCAAGTAACTACACAAACAAGCATCCAAATGTCACCTTTATTAAAATTTAAGGAAATTATTTTTTGAATACTGCCATTTGAAATTATTGATCCAATTCCTATAATTGATAATAATAGTCCAACTAGTTGAAGAATGTTTGTTTTTTCAATTTTCATAATTGAAGAAAAAACAATTGTTGCGGCAGGAATAGCTGCAAGCATTAATACAGCATTAATTACTTGAGTATAATTTAGCGCAAAGTAAACTACTGAATTGAAAGTACTAATAGTGATTACTCCCATGAAACTGATCACTAACCAATTTTTCTTTATATAAGGCAAATTTTCGTAAATTTCTTTATAGGTAAAAGGTATTAATATAAACCAGACTGAAATCCATCTAAAAACATTAAGCGTTAAAGGAGGAATTTGAAAAAGTGTTGCAAATTTTCCAACAATAAAGTTGCCAGACCAACATAAAGCTGCAAGAACTAAAAATAAATATGCTAAATAATTTTTTGACAAAAAATTCCTAGTTAAATCTCTTAGAGCTGTAAGGAGTTAAATCTAAATTTGTATGTTCTCCAGCAGCTAAATTAGAAATAATTTTGCCTGTTATTGCTCCTAATGTCCAGCCCAAATGGTGATGACCGAAAGCGTATATTATATTTTTACTTTTTAACGAAGGCCCTAATATTGGCAAAAAGTCAGGTAATGTAGGTCTAAAACCCAACCATTCATCTTGATGTTCTTTTAGCTGAGGTAAAAGTTCTTTTGCGCAATTAATAATATAATTAATTCTTTTTTTTGATGGTGGATTCTTTAAGCCACCTAATTCGACTGTTCCAACAGCTCTTAAACCTTGGTTCATAGGCGTCATACCAAAACCTCGATCTAAGAAAATTACAGGTCTCGATATTAAATTTTGCATATTTTTAAAATGCACGTGATACCCTCTCTCAGTGTCTAATGGAATATTTTCACCTAACTGATCAGTAAAATTTTTTGAGTGTGCTCCAGAGGCAATAATAGATTTTTCAAAAAAGTATTCTTTATTTTCTGACTGAATAACAATTTGATTAGCACTTTGTTGTTTTGTGCTAGTAATATTTTCTTGAATAAACTTTCCACCTTTGTCTAAAAATAATCTAAATATTCTTTTTAAAATCCCATGAGGATCTTTGGCGTGCATAGCATTTTCGTAAATTACTCCTGCATCAAAAACAGGCTGTAAGTTAGGTTCTAAGTCTAAAATTTCTTTTTGGGTTAGGAGTTTTTGCTCAATGCCCAAGTCGTTTCTAACTTTTATTTCAAGTTTTCTGCTTTTTAAATTTTTATTAGTCCAAACATAAATGATTCCTTTTTTTTCAATGAGTCCGTTCATGTCGATTTCTTTAAATATTTCTTCGTAAGCATCGTTAGATAGATTTAGAATTTGATGCATATACTTCGCGGTGTGTAACATAGATTGTTTATTAAAATTTTTTAAATAATGAAAAAACCAAGGAAACATCTTAATCACATAATTCCATTTTAAAGCCAAAGGTCCATTAGAACTAAACAACATTTTTGGAACATCGTACAAAACGTCAGGTCTATTAAATTGTAAGACAGCATAAGGAGAAAAGTGACCTGCGTTTCCATACGATGCTGCTTTAAATTCATTAGACAAAGGATCGTAACGGTCAAATATCGTTACAGGTATACCTTTCTTAATTAATTGCAGTCCAATACATACGCCTTGTATTCCGCAACCAATTATACCTACGGATTTACATTTATATTTTTCCATCAAGAATTTATAATGCAATCTTAAGTATTTTTGTAGTGCGGTAGATTATGCCAGGGCCTCAGAGTCTTTATTTACTGATGTCTCGGAGCCATTATTTTCTTTTGATTTTTTTTCTTCTTTTGATTTACTGAATAAAAAGTCAGGGGCTAGTTTTGATTTTGATCCATGAGTTTTCTTTATATACCCGTCAATATCTGCACCATTTTCTGTCTTTAAATTGTTTCCAAATTCAATATCACCTTTAACTGTTCCAGTGCTACCTATAATTACATCTGCACCAGATATTTTTCCATCCATGTGTCCATGAACTTCTACTCTATCTGCTTCAATAGATCCTGTTATAGAGCCTGTCTCTCTTACAACAATTTCTTTAGAAATTACTGGACCTTTCACCAGTCCTGCAATGTCAATCGCTCCTGAACTGTTGATTGTGCCCTCTATACTTACAGTCTCGCTAATGAGCGACCGTTCTGTATCTTTGATTTTTTTTTTATCTCCGAACATATTAGTACTTAATTTAATCATCTATACGCTGAGTTGACAAGTGATTTTTAAAAGAAGTTTTTGGCCATTATAGGTTTTTTCTTAGTTAACAGGAGTATCTTTATAAATTTTACATGACATCGCTATGCTCAAACCTAACATAATTGCCATCATTGAAGATCCGCCATACGACATTATGGGTAAAGGAGAGCCAACAATAGGTAGTAAACCTAAGACCATCCCCATATTAACTACTACATAAAGAAAAAAAGCAGTAGCAAAGCTATAGCAGTAAAGCTTTCCAAAATTGCTTCTCGTTACATTGCCTATTTTGACTATTCTCGACACAATTATCCCGTAGAGAATTAAAATAAACATTGATCCAAAAAAGCCAAACTCTTCTGAAAATAAGGTGAAAATAAAGTCGGTATGTTTTTCTGGTAAATAATCTAGATAACTTTGAGATCCATTAAGAAAACCTTTTCCAAAAAGACCTCCTGAACCAATAGCAATTTTGGATTGAATTATTTGATAACCAGCTCCTAGAGGATCTTTTTCTGGATTTAAAAAGGTTAAAATTCTTGATTTTTGGTATGGTTTTAAAAAAGATATAGCAATTGGTAATAAAGACAAAAAGACTAAAAAGGCGTATAGAAAAAATTTGGCTCTAACACCGGCTAACCAAGCTACCACAATCCCACCAGAAGCAATTAAAATTGAAGTCCCTAAATCAGGTTGCATGACTACGAGAAGAACAGGTGCAATTAAAGCAACTATTGGAAGAAATAAAAAATTTACTTTATTTACATTTTCTAATGAAGTTCTGTGGTAGTATTTTGCTAAAAACAAAATTAATCCTATCTTCATTAATTCTGATGGCTGCAAATTCATAAAATAGAAATTAAGCCACCTTTGTGAACCTGATGAAGTTAGACCAAAATACTTAACTCCTATTAATAAAATAAAAAAAACTAAATAAATTAAATAGCTAGTGTTATGCCAAAATCTGATTTGTATAAAAGATAGTAGTATAAACATTAAAAAGAAGATAGAAAATCTTAATATATGACTTTTAGTATGATACTTGAATTCGCCACCATCTGTAGAATACATTGCAAACATACTTACAATTCCTAAAATAAGAATTGCCAATACTAAAACGTAGTCTATAGACAAAACCTTGTCTCTCAAATAAAGTGAAGATTGTATTGACCTAGGCTGATACATTAAACATTTTCCCCTGGCGATTTGTTTATTGATTCTCTCAGACTGTGACGTTGTAAAACTTTTTTAATCACTCTTTTTGCAATAGGTGCAGCTGACTTACTACCAGACCCTCCATGTTCTACGACAACACTTATAGCATATTTAGGATCACTTACCGGTGCAAAAGCAATAAATAAAGCATGATCTCGATCTTTATAATCTAAATTTTCTTGTTTCACTTCTGCCTCACGCTGAGCTTCAGTGAATCTTTTTATTTGCGAAGACCCAGTTTTTCCAGCAAAAGTAAATTTTTTATCTTCTAACCTTGATCTATAAGAAGTTCCACCTGGTTCATTAGAAGATGAATACATTGCATCTTTTACAATTTTTATATTTTCTTGATTATTAAATAATGGTTTAAGATCAAAATTAGAAACTAATAAATCTTCTGTTAATTTTTGCTTTGGATTAATATTTTTAAATTTTAAGTATTCTTTAAGATTATCATTTTTTTTATCATATATAATTCTAGGTTTTATCTCAAAACCTCCATTAGCAATTTGAGCTGTCATTAAACACAATTGAATGGGAGTGCTTTGAAAATAGCCTTGACCAATTCCAGAATGTAATGTTTCACCCAAATACCAATTTTGACCAATAAACTTCTTCTTCCATTTTGTATTAGGAACAACTCCTGATCTCTCTTCAACAAAATCATTTAAAACTTTTTTTCCCAAACCAAATTTTTTAGCTGTTTCAGAAATTCTGTCTACCCCTAGTTTTCTAGCAATTTCATAGAAATATACATCACATGATCTTTTAATTGCTGATCTCATATTCATTATCCCATGACCTTTCTTTTTCCAGCAATGAAACTTTTCTCCAAAAAGTTCTATCTTACCTGTGCAATTAACTGTTTTTAAAGGTTGAACAATTTTATTTTCTAAGGCGCTAAGAGCTACAAGAGTTTTAATTGTTGATCCTGGGGGGTATAAACCAGATACAGCCTTGTTAATTAAGGGTTTTTTTTCATTTTTAATTAGACTCTCCCAATAAGTTTTTTCTACTCCATGCACAAAAGCATTAGGATCATAAGTTGGAGATGAAACTAAAGAGATAATATCTCCGTTATAAATATCCATTACACACACGGAAGCAGCTTTATCCTTTAAAATTTCAGAAGTATATTTTTGAACTTCCAAATCTAAAGTGGTTTTAAAACTTTTCCCTGCTTGACCTTGATCGACTTGAATTTGCTTAATTCTTTTACCATATGCATTGACTTCATATCTTTGAAAGCCAACTTCACCTATTATTTCTTCATCTAATCTTCTTTCTAATCCTGTTTTTCCAACAGCCATTCCTGGTATAGCTTTATCTTTTAAATATTTTTTAGTTTCAAGATCTTTTTTACTTATTTGAGAAACATAGCCAAGTACATGAGCTGAAGAGTTGTCTTTATATACCCTAGCTACTGATACTACTGGTTCAACGCCTTGTAATTCATGTAAAAAAAGATTAATTCTAGAAAATTCTGACCACGTTAAATTATCAGAAATTATAATTGGCTCCCATGGTTTTTGTTTTGCAATTTTTTTTTCTAACAAAAATATTTTTTTATCTGAAATTTTAAGAATTGACTTCAATCTAAAAAAAACTTCTTGAATGCTATGAGTATTTTCTGGGATTAAATGTATTTGGTAAACTTGTCTATTTGATGCTATTTCAAAATCAAAATAATCTTTGATAGTTCCTCTTTCTGGAGATAGCTTCCATTCTCTAAACCTATTTTTATCTGATAAAGTTTTATATTTTTTGCTTTCATTGATTTGAAGAGAAATTAATCTTCCAAAAACACCAACTAATACAATCGCTTTGCAAGCTGTTAATAAAAACATTCTTCTAGTTATTAATTTAGATTTTATTACTGTATTGCCTGATCCTGCACTAAACATTTTTTCCTGATGTTATAATTGAACTATAAAAACTAAAAATAAACCAAAAAAACGGAAAGAAAACTAATGTGAAAAAAGTATTATAAGAAATTTCTGATATACTTAAAGTAATTTCTGAAAAATTTAGCAATAAGATAAAAAATATAAAATTAGAAAATAAAATTGCGATAAAAAATGTGAACCAGTCAGTTGTAATTTTTGTATTAACTGTCATATTCTTAATATAAGAGGCAACAAAGGCAACTATCAAATATGAAATAGAACTGCACCCTAATGGTAAACCCATTACTACATCGTTTATTAAGCCGGCAAAAAATATATGTCCGTTTCCTAGAATTTCTGGTCTTTTTAAAACCCAAAAATAAATTATTATCAATTGAATATTAAAAGACAAAATTTCAAAGAAATTTTCAAAATAGGTGTCTATTTCACTTATAGATAGATAATATAAAAGAACTAATGGACCATTTTTAATTATCTTATTTGAAAGATTTAGTCTAGACACCTAAAAATCCTCTTTAGTTATGTCTGTTAGATTAATTCTAACAAATGAGAGCTGACTAGAATCTGAAAAGAGTTTTACTTCTCCTTCCAAAGTTGTTTTGCCAATTGGTGAGCCAGGTTGAAATATACCATCTTTTCCAGATGTAAAAACATCAATACCCTCTTGCATAATGAATTCCTCAGGTAGATATTCTAAAATAGGCTTTAATCCACCATCACCTTTTAAAATTGCTTGGGTCCCTTCATCACCGAAAGTAACTGGTATTCTACTATTCAAGTCATTCAAAAGTAAAACTCTAGAAGATAAATAGTTTGTTTCTACAATTTTACCTATCAGATAATCTTTATCTAAAACTGGCATCCCTTTAAGAATACCTGAGCTAGAACCTCTGTTTATTATAATTGATTTTAAATATGGGCTGCTTTTATCAATAAGAACTTTTGAAATAACAATATTTTCTTTTTTAAGATAAGACTCTTCTGAGTCTAAAATTTTTTTTAAATTTCTGTTTTGATTTTGTAAATATTCAACGTTAAGTTCTTTTTGTTTATAAATTTCTAATTCTTTTTTTAGCTTTTCATTTTCTTTTTTTATATCAAATAAGCTTGTAACTCCCTCAGTTACATTTGGTATAATTCTTGAAGGTGAAGAGGCAACTAATGAAACTCTATAAATACTATCGTTGATTATTGACCTAACTGGCTTCATAAAAACAAAACCATAGGCATCCAAAAAAAAGACAATGATTGCTAGAAATAGTAAAGAAACTAAAGAAAATTTTTGTGCAGCTCCTCTTTGTAAAAGGGCTGAACGAAAAGCTATACCAAAATCATCTCTACTAGAAGACATTTATCTTTTTAGATAGATTAATATTCTGACAGCATTGTAGAAAACAATTCTTCATTTTCTAAAGCTCTACCTGTGCCAACTGCTACACATGATAAAGGATCATCAGCTATAGTAACTGGCAAGCCGGTATCTTGTGATATTAATTTATCAATATTTTTTAATAAAGCCCCCCCACCTGTAAGAACTAATCCCATGTCAATTAAATCTGCAGATAGTTCAGGAGGAGTATTTTCAAGAGCTTCTTTAATTCCACTTAATATTTGATTTAAAATAGGCATTAATGCCTCGCAAGCATCTTTTTCCGTTAATTCTATTTCTTTTGGTGTTCCTGATCTTATATCTCTACCTTTCATTAAGAAAGTATTTGAAGTAGATGGTATTGCTGTACCAATTTCTTTTTTAATTTTTTCAGCTGTTGAGTCTCCAATAAGTAAATTTAATTTTTTTCTCATATAATCTATGATTGATCTGTCTAAAGCGTCACCAGCTACTCTTAATGATTTCGAATAAACAACACCTCCCAAAGACATTACAGCTATCTCTGTTGTACCTCCTCCAATATCAACTACCATAGATCCTGTAGCCTCTGATATTGGCAATCCTGCTCCTATAGCTGCTGCAATAGGCTCTTCTATTAATTGCACTTTTCTTGCTCCGGCTGCTAAAGCAGAATCTTGAATCGCTTTTCTTTCAACTGGTGTTGAACCCGTTGGCACACAAATTAATATTCTCGGATTAGCAAAAGCCTTTTTTTTGTGAACTTTTTTAATAAAATGTTTTATCATTTCTTCTGTAACTACAAAATCTGCAATAACTCCATCTTTAAGAGGTCTAATTGCAGAAATATTTCCAGGTGTTCTACCTAGCATGGTTTTAGCCTCATCTCCCACAGCTAACACAGATTTTTTTCCTCCATCCTCAATTACGGCTACTACTGAGGGTTCGTTCAATACTACTCCTTGATCTTTTAAAACTACTAGAGTGTTGGCTGTACCTAAATCTATAGCCATATCTTGTGACCATAAAGATGATAAGCCGGTTAAACCTTTAAACATTGTGTTTTCTCCTTATATTTGTGCGCTCAAACTAGAGTCTGGCGCTGTTTTTTTTCTTTTAATTATTAATTTATTCAATGCGCTTAAGTAAGCATTTGCTGAAGCCACTAACGTATCAGTATCCGCTGCTTGACCTACCGTAGTCTTTCCTTTTTCTTCTATTCTAACGCTTACGGTTGCCTGGGCATCAGTGCCTTCAGTAACAGCATGAACATTATAAAGTAATAATTTTACTTCATGTGCGTAAAGCTTTTTAATACACTTAAATATTGCATCTACAGGTCCATCCCCTGTTTCAGTTGCTTTTTTTACTTCCCCAAATACCTCTAAAGTCATTTCTGCTTTTTGCGGCTCTCCAGTGCCAGCAAAAACTTTTAAAGATTTTAATTTGATTACATTATCTTCTGTAACTAAACTATCATCTACAATTGCTGCTATATCCTCGTCATAAATATGTTTTTTTTTATCAGCTAAAACTTTAAA
>MDTB01058239.1_pt1 | contig 10418 bp, 8 predicted proteins | sample 811161 | NCBI WGS metagenome assembly MDTB01 (sample SAMN05326650, study PRJNA326480) | marine metagenome | isolation source: seawater | place: Mediterranean Sea | collected 2009
AGGGGCTGAGGTCTGGGTGGCCATAGGCGAACAGTATACTGGAATAGGACGTTGCCCTGTACGTTTCCGGTTCAGGTCATGTGGCTCGGAAATCCTAGGATAACTCGATTTCAGCGTGATCCTGCGTGTCGCATCGTGGTAGAATCAAGCGGTCATGCACGAACCTGCCGTTGTAGATTAGTCCCACTAAATGTCTGAATTTGAAGGCGATATTTCCGCTGTAAATATCGAGGATGAGCTCAAGCAGTCCTATCTCGATTATGCGATGAGAGTGATCATCGGGCGCGCGCTGCCTGATGTTCGTGATGGTCTGAAACCCGTACACCGGCGATGCCTGTTTGCGATGTATCAGGCGAACAATTCGTTTGATCGGCCCACCATCAAGTCTGCTCGTATTGTTGGCGATGTGATTGGTCGTTATCACCCCCATGGTGATGCGGCTGCCTACGACGCCATCGTGCGTATGGCCCAGCCGTTTTCAATGCGGTATCCGCTGGTTGAAGGTCAGGGTAACTTTGGTTCCCTTGACGGTGACAATGCTGCTCACCAGCGCTACACCGAGGTACGCATGCAGCGCATTGCGCGCGAACTCGTGGCAGACCTCGACAAGGAAACGGTCAACTTTGTCGACAACTATGACGCATCGTTGCAGATGCCTGAGGTGTTCCCCACTCGCATTCCGAATCTGCTGGCCAATGGCTCGAATGGTATTGCTGTCGGCATGGCTACGAATATTCCGCCGCATAATCTGACTGAAGTCATCAATGGTTGCCTGGCAATCCTCGAAAACCCGGATATTGATGTGGATGGTTTGATGGTCCACATCCAGGGGCCAGACTTTCCAACCGGTGCCTTCGTCAACGGAAGGGCAGGTATTGTGTCTGCCTACCGGACCGGACGAGGTCGGATCCTGATTCGTGCACGTTGCGAGATTGAATCCGACGAGAAGACCGGCAAGGATAGGATCATCGTCACTGAGATTCCCTACCAGCTCAATCGTGCCCGGCTCATCGAACGCATTGCGGAACTGGTCAAAGAGAAGAAAGTTGAGGGTATCACCGAACTGCGTGATGAATCAGCGGCTGACACGCGCATCGTGATTGAGCTTCGTCGCGGTGAGTTGGGCGAGGTCGTACTCAATAATCTGTATGCCCAGACACAGCTTCAATCGGTGTTTGGGATCAATATGGTGGCCCTTGTTGATGGTCAGCCGAAGGTTCTGAACCTGAAGGAACTGATTGAGGCCTTTTTGCAGCACCGTCGTGAGGTTGTGATCCGCCGTACGGTTTTCCTGTTGCGCAGAGCGCGAAGTCAGGGACACATCCGAGAAGGGTATGCAATCGCTCTCGAGAACATCGACCCGGTGATCGAGATGATCAAGGCATCATCAGACACGGCGGAAGCGCGTGAAAAGCTGATGTCGACTGTGTGGCAGTCGGACAACGTTGTGAAAATGCTCGAGCGTGCTGGTACTGACGCTGCGCGGCCGGATGACCTGGCAGAGGAATTCGGGCTCAAGGATGATGGCTACCACCTGTCTCATGAGCAGGCCCAGGCCATTCTGCAGATGCAGTTGAATCGGCTCACGAACCTGGAACAGGACAAACTGATCGCGGAATACGATGAGATCATCACCGAGATTCAGGGGTTTGTTGAGATCCTGGAAGACCCGGATGTGCTGCAGAACCTCATCCGAGAAGAGCTTGAGGCGGTCAGGGAAGAATATGGTGATGAGAGACGCACCGAAATTGTCAGCACGCAGGAAGATCTGACGGCTGCGGACCTGATTCCTGAACAGGAAATGGTTGTCACGTTGTCCAGTCAGGGATATGCCAAGACGCAACCGATTACGGACTATCAGGCACAGCATCGAGGTGGTCGGGGTCGGTCCGCGAGTTCCGTAAAGGAAGAGGATTTCATAGAACGACTTATTGTGGCGAACAGCCACGACACGATTCTGTGTTTCACTAATCGCGGCAAGGTTTACTGGCTGCGGGTCTTCGAGATCCCTGCTGCAAGCCGCGCGTCCCGCGGCAGACCGATGGTCAATATCCTGCCGCTCGAGGCTGACGAGCGCATCAACGCGATGTTGCCGGTAACCACCTATGATGAGGGGCAGTTCATCTTCATGGCGACCGGGAACGGCACCGTCAAGAAGACACCACTGACGGATTTTGCACGACCAAGATCGTCTGGATTGATTGCGATTGAGCTTGAGCCTGGCAATCCTCTGGTGGGCGTTGCAATCACTGACGGAACTAGCGACGTCATGTTGTTCGGCAGTGGTGGCAAGGTGATCAGGTTCAAGGAATCCGATGTTCGGGCGATGGGCAGAACGGCCCGTGGCGTGCGCGGCATCAAACTGCGTCCCTCGGAACAGGTGATCTCACTGATCATTCCTGAGGAAAATGCTGAGGTTCTTGTTGCCAGCGATCGTGGCTATGGAAAACGAAGCCAGATCAACGATTTTTCCGTCATCGGCCGAGGTGGTCAGGGGATGATCGGCATGAAACTGGGTGATCGGAACGGAGAAGTCGTGTCGGCTGTTCAAGTGCATGAAGGCGACGAGGCAATGCTGATCAGTGATCGCGGCACGCTTGTAAGGATTCGTACAGAAGAGGTCTCTCAGCAGGGTAGAAATACTCAAGGGGTGCGGTTGATCAATCTTGCCCCGGACGAAAAACTGGTGGGCATTGCAAGGGTTCAGGAACCTGAAGACGATCCGTTGAATGATGCAGAGAGTGCATCAACGGATGCGGTAACAAATACCACTGAAGACAAGGGCGATGAGCCGCAGTCTGAAGAGGGCGACAACGGACCCACGGACCCAGAGTCGTGACAATGCGCCAACGCGATGGCTGAGAAATCTCTCCCCTCATCAGATCTGTCGGGATTACGAGACCAGATCGACCGCATCGATCGCGATATTCTTGAGTTACTCAATAAGCGTGCCCGGTGTGCATTAGATGTTGCGGCGGTGAAGCAGCAGGAGGCGGGTGACGAAGCCCCGGTTTTCTATCGTCCTGAACGTGAGGCCCGAGTTTTACGCAATATCGCCGCCATTAACCCTGGTCCGCTCAGCAATGAAAAGGTGGTGCAGGTTTACCGGCAGATCATGTCGGCATGTCTTGCCCTTGAAGAGCCTTTGCGTGTTGCCTACCTGGGGCCCGAGGGAACGTTTACTCAGATGGCGACGCTCAAACAGTTCGGCCACTCAGTCATTGGGTCTCCGATGGTCACGGTCGGCGATGTTTTCCGGGAAGTGGCCACCGAGACTTGCCACTATGGCGTCGTTCCCGTTGAGAATTCGACGGAAGGTGTCATCAGCCACACGCTCGATAACTTCCTGGACAACCAGCTTTACATCGTGGGTGAGGTGTCGATTCGCGTTCATCAGTGCCTGATGACCCAGCCGGACGCGGATCTGGATACACTCACGAGAATTTATTCTCATCAACAGAGCTTCGGGCAGTGTCGAAGATGGCTCGATGGTCACTATCCTGACCTGCCACGGATCACGACTAGCAGTAACTCCGAAGCAGCCAAGACGGCGGCTGAAGATCCGACCGCTGCAGCTATCGCGGGGGAAATTGCGGCAGAAGTCTACGGGCTTCAGATACAGTCACGCAAGATTGAAGATCTGTCTGACAACACGACACGATTTATCGTTGTGGGTCGGGAAGAGATCGGCCCTAGTGGCAATGACAAGACGTCCATCATGGTGTCAACGCACAACCAACCGGGTGCACTGTACAAACTGCTGGAGCCGTTCCATCGGCACGATGTGTCGTTGACGGCGATTGAGACACGTCCATCGCGCACCGGAGTCTGGTCCTACGTGTTCTTTATCGATTTTGAGGGACATCGTGAGGATGACAAGATTCGCGATGTGCTTGCGGAAATTGATCGGGATGCTCTAGAGATTCGGCTGCTGGGATCGTATCCGCGGGCGATTCATCCGGAATAACGCGCGCCTGGAACAGATTGAGCAGAACCTGGCAAATGAGCCTGGCGGGCAAAGGAATTTGCCCATTCGGAGTAGATAATTATGGCCTGTGATTACATTGCCCTTGCTTCATCGGGAATTGCCGGTCTGCAGCCCTACCAGCCGGGGAAGCCCGAAGAGGAACTGGAGCGGGAGTTGGGCCTGACGAATATCGTCAAGCTTGCCAGCAATGAAAATCCCATGGGGCCAAGCCCCAGCGTTGTCGCGGGTCTTTCTGGCGCGCTTCCGGGACTGGCTCGCTATCCGGATGGCAGTGCGTTCAGATTGAAACAGCGACTCTCTGAATTTCTCAGCGTCGGAGAGGATCAGCTCACCCTGGGTAACGGTTCGAATGATGTACTGGAACTCATCGCCAGGGTTTACCTGAATGCAGACAACGAGGCGATTGTCTCCGAACACTGCTTCGTGGTTTATCCGCTGGCGGCTCGCGCCATTGGTGCTCGTCTTACGGTGATCCCGGCCAATGAATACGGGCAGGATCTGACTGCGACGCTGGCTGCGATCACAGACAAGACGCGAATGATCTTCATCGCGAATCCAAACAATCCGACGGGGACCTGGCTGGATGTCGGTGCGGTGACAGGTTTCCTAGATCAGGTGCCGGAGAACATTATCGTGGTGTTGGACGAGGCCTATTTTGAATACTTGCAACACCCCGATTACCCGGATGGAATCCGACTGCTCGATCGATATCCCAACCTTGTGGTGACGCGGACGTTTTCCAAAGCGTACGGACTTGCAGGGCTGCGTGTCGGATATGCGGTGTCACGGCCTGACATCGCTGATTTGATGAATCGCGCTCGTCAACCTTTCAACGTTAACAGCCTGTCGCTGCTTGCAGCGGAAATCGCGCTTGATGACCAGGCGCACGTACAAAAAGCAGTATCCCTTAATCAACAGGGGCTCGAGCATTTGATGAAGGCCTGTGACGAGATGGGTCTGGGCTATATCCCCTCGGCTGGAAATTTCCTGACGATTGACTTTGGCCGCGATGCGGCCCCAATCTACGACGCGCTGCTGCATCGTGGCGTGATCGTCCGGCCGATTGGTGTCTACGGGTTGCCGAACCACCTGCGCGCCACAGTTGGATTGTCGAGCGAGAATGACCGATTGATTGAAGCCCTATCGGCGGTTCTGTCGACGTGACCGATTCTGTTGGAGTTGCCCGGATCGCTATTGTCGGGCTGGGCCTGATTGGGGGTTCCATTGCCCGAGGTGTCAGGTCACGGGGATTTACCGGTGAGATTGTTGCCTTCGATCAAAGAACGGACGAAGTCGCTTATGCCTTGGAATCGGGCATCGTCGATGGCGAACTTGGCAGGATCGAGGACCATGATGCGGACCTAGTGGTGCTTGCGGTTCCTGTTCTGTCGCTCAGTGAAGTCCTGAACGCGCTTAACCTGCAGGGAAATCAGACGGATGTTGTGGTGACGGATGTGGGTAGCGTCAAACAGGTGTTGTTGGATGCGGCGGTGGAGACGTACGGAGAAGTTCCTCCATGGCTGTTGCCGGGTCACCCGATCGCAGGGTCCGAACGGCATGGTGTTCGTGCGTCCAGTGGTGATCTTTTTGTTAATCATCGTGTGATCCTGACACCGGACGGGCAGACCAGTGAGGTTGCCCTGTCGACGGTCTCAAAGCTCTGGCAAAGCCTGGGTGCTGAAATCACCACGATGACCGTGGCTCACCATGACAGCGTGCTTGCACAGACGAGCCATTTGCCGCATCTGCTCGCCTATGCGCTCGTGGATACGCTGTCTCGACAAGGCGACAGCCTGGAGGTTTTTCAGTATGCCGCTGGCGGATTCAGGGATTTTTCCCGCATAGCAGCGTCCGACCCCGATATGTGGGCAGACATTTTCACTAGCAATCGATCCCAGGTTCTGGATATTCTGGATCGGTTCACGGGTGATCTGTCTCGAATCCGGACACTAGTCGCGGAGGGTGACACGGAAGCGATGAAGGATCTGTTCGCGCGCGCGAAACGCGCGAGGGATCATTTCTCGGCGTCGCGGTCGAATGACTGATGTGTTCGTGGGCGATGTTCATGGCTGAGGTGCTCATACCGGTGGTTACGATTGATGGTCCCAGCGGATCTGGTAAAGGCACGGTGACGCATCGCACCGCGCGGGCCTTGGGTTTCCATATTCTGGACAGTGGTGCCCTGTACCGAATCATCGGGCTGGCGGCATCAAGACGAGGCTTGCGTCTTGATGATGAGGCATCCGTAGCAGCACTGGTACCCGCGCTGGAGATCCGATTTACAGGTTCAGATCGTGCTGATGACCCACTGGATGTTTTCCTTGATGGGACCAATGTCAGTGCAGCGATCCGTACCGACGAGGCTGGCGTTCATGCGTCCAGAGTTGCGCCAATGGCATCGGTGCGAAGCGCGTTGCACGCGGTACAACACAGTTTTCGACGCAGCCCCGGGCTTGTAGCCGACGGCCGAGACATGGGGACTGTTGTGTTTCCGGATGCACAGCTCAAGGTTTTCCTCACTGCGAGTGCTGAGGCGAGGGCGGAAAGACGCCATAAGCAGTTGAAAGATAAGGGTCTTAGTGTTAATTTGGCCGCCCTTTTGCAGAGCATTCAGGAGCGTGACGAGCGGGATCGCAACCGCGAGGTCGCTCCTCTGAGACCGGCATCAGACGCTGTCGTCATCGATAGCACTGACATACCGGTGGACGATGTGGTCGCCGAAGTTCTGGCGCAAGCCAGGCAACGGCTTTAGATACTTGGAGACACCTAGGATCAGGCACTGCAGTGGGAACAGGGAGTTCTCGCAGAAGAACGGGCAAACATTGCAGGACGGCCAAATGCCATTGAAACATCATTCCCCTCCTGCAGTAATCAACAGGCCTGCCTATGTTCATCCTCTTCCTGGAGAGGGTCTGGAGGGCAGAGAAAGATCGGTATGTCAGCACTGAATCTGATGTACCAGGAGAGATGACTGAATGAGTGAGTTAGCAACCGAGAGTTTTGCAGAGCTATTTGAAGAGAGTCTGAAAGACCTCAATATGAAAGTCGGATCCATCGTGTCCGGCACCGTGGTCGATATCGACAGCGACTGGGTCACAGTCCACGCGGGTTTGAAGACAGAGGGCATCATTCCACGAGCCCAGTTTGTCAACGAAAAAGGTGAGTTGGACATCTCCATTGGCGATACCGTTCAGGTCGCCATGGATGCTGTCGACGATGGCTGGGGAGAGACCCGGCTGTCCAGAGAGAAAGCCAAGCGCGCGGAGACATGGCAACTGCTGGAGAACGTGCACACGTCGCAGGAGGTCGTCACCGGTACGATCAGCGGTCGCGTGAAAGGTGGCTTTACGGTGGAAATTCAGGACATCAGAGCGTTCCTGCCGGGTTCCCTGGTGGATGTCCGTCCTCAGCGTGATGCTGATCACCTGGAGGGTAAGGAACTCGAATTCAAGGTCATCAAACTTGATCCGAAGCGCAACAATGTTGTTGTCTCCCGGCGAGCGGTGCTGGAAGAAGAAAACAGTGTCGAGCGTGAAGCTTTGCTGGAGAGCCTGCAGGAAGGTCAGCAGGTCAAGGGTATTGTGAAGAATCTGACAGATTACGGCGCGTTCGTCGATCTGGGCGGTGTTGACGGACTGCTGCACATTACCGACATGGCCTGGAAACGGATCAAGCATCCAAGCGAGATCGTCGCGGTAGGCGATGAAATTGACGTCAAAGTGCTGAAGTTTGATCGTGAACGCAATCGTGTCTCACTCGGTCTCAAGCAGCTTGGCGAAGATCCGTGGGTCGAGATTACACGTCGGTATCCCGAGAACACCCGCACCATGGCGAAGGTCACCAACCTCACAGATTACGGCTGCTTTGCGGAACTCGAGGAAGGGGTTGAGGGATTGGTTCACGTATCGGAAATGGACTGGACAAATCGCAATATTCACCCGTCCAAGGTTGTTCAGGTCGGTGACGAGGTCGAAGTGATGGTGCTCGACATTGACGAGGAACGTCGCCGTATCTCACTCGGGATCAAACAGTGCATGGGCAATCCCTGGGAAGAGTTTGCCGCGCTGCACGGAAAAGGTGACAACATCCGCGGCTACATCAAATCGATTACCGACTTCGGAATCTTCATCGGACTTGATGGCAATATTGATGGTCTGGTTCATCTTTCGGACATTTCGTGGAATGAACCTGGTGATCTTGCGGTACGCCGGTTTACCAAGGGTGACGAGATCGAAGCGATGGTGTTGTCCATCGATGCCGAGCGAGAGCGTATTTCGTTGGGTCTGAAACAGCTTGAAGAAGACCCGTTTGCAAACTACGTTGCGATCAACGACCGGGGTTCCATCGTCAATGGTGTTATCCGTGAGGTGGATGCCAAACAGGCTGTGATCGAACTCGCAGATGAAGTTGAGGGCGTACTGCGTGCCTCGGAGATCAGTGTCGATCGGGTTGAAGACGCCCGAAGTGCATTGACCATGGGTGACAACATTGAAGTGAAGATCATCAGTGTGGATCGTAAGACCCGTAGTCTTGGTGTTTCTATCAAGGCGAAGGATATGGCTGATGAGCAGGAAGCTGTCCGGGAGCATCGCGAGCGCGAAACTGATGTGAAACCGACCACGGTAGGGGACCTGATCAAGCAGCAGATGGGTCAGAGTGACGACGACTAGGATGGTTGCATGACCAAGTCGGAGCTGATCGAGCGGATCGCCGCTTTACAGGCGCAGTTGTCTGCCAAGGATGTTGAGCTGGCCATCAAGACGATGCTGGATCACATGGCGGACGCGCTGGCCGAGGGCGATCGGATCGAGATCAGAGGATTCGGTTCATTCTCACTACACTATCGTGCGGCGAGGGTGGGCCGGAATCCGAAGACTGGTGATAAGGTCCAGTTGGCTGGGAAGTATGTCCCTCACTTCAAGCCAGGCAAAAAACTGCGAGACCGGGTCAACCTGAGTCTGCAGGCTGAGTATCCGACTGATGCCAATGGCGGTCTGACTGGTGTTGACCCAGATGACGACGGGGGTGGATCCCCTCTCAGTCCCGGCAGTACGAATCTCTGATACCCTCTTTCTTTCAAAAGAACGGTGAGGACTGGACGTGACCCTATTGAAACGGTGGTTGCTTCGAATCGTCGCTGGGATCGTGTTCGTCGTTGTCGTCGTGGCGGCCAGTGACAACAGTGATTCGGTAACGCTGAGGTTTCTTGACTTCGAATCCGGTGCAATGCCTGTGTCCTGGTGGGTGCTGGCCGCGTTCCTGGCGGGTTGGCTGTTGTCGTCAATGTTTGGGCTTTTCGTCACAATTGGCTTGAGGCAGCAGGTGCGCCAGGCGAACAAGATCACCGACAGACAGGATGCAAAGGCTTAACAGGCCTCACCACAGAACTCTCCACAGAAGTCCCAACGGAACGCTCAGTCTCCGGTATCTGAGGTTGATCAATCCGCGTTGACCTTAGTGACTTTCATTTTATCTCCAGTGGTTTCGCCCCGTGCTTTGAAACCTTTGGCCGATAATCAGTGACATACGGCTATTAACGTATGTCTACTCGTCATGGAATCCTGGGTCATCTACATTCTCCTCGTTGTCGCGATCGGCTGTGGCTGGTGGCTGGGGCGTCGTGGGCTATCAGCGCATCAGGGTGCGGCGACCGATGTTCAATACTACGAGGGGCTTAATCATCTACTCAACGATCGCCCTGAACTTGCGGGTTCTTTCCTGATCGAATCGCTGGAGGTCAGTCCAGGAACCCTGGATACTCATTTCGCACTTGCTGGGCTGTTGCGTCGTCGTGGTGAACTGGAGAAAGCCGTTGAGGTGCACCAGAACATCCTGAACAGACCGGACCTAGATGCGGCGGTCGTACGAGATACCCAGTTGGAGCTGGCTCAGGATTTCCTACTGGCGGGTTTGTTAGACCGGGCGGAGGATCTTCTGGTCACGTTGTCTGAGGATCCACGAGCGCGCAAAGAGTCACTTCGACTACTGCTCCAGATCCACGAGCGTGAACGGCAGTGGCAGCGAGCAATATCCGTTGCCAGGTACCTTGCGACCGGGGACGACGGTGTCGCGTTCGATCGCCGGATTTCGCACTACTACTGTGAGTTGGCGGAACAGAGCCTTGAGAAAGGCCAGCTGGAGGAAGCGCACTCGCAGGTGAGTTCTGCTGTGGGCCACGACAACACCAATGCTCGTGCGAGCCTGCTGGCCGGTGGGCTTTATCTTGCGCAGGGTCGCTATGAGGAATGTGCGCGTATCCTGGAACGCATCCGTGAACAGGATCCGGTGCACATTCCGTCGTCTCTGTCGAACTTACGCGAGGCGTATACCAAAGGCGACCTCCCCCTAGAACGCCTGCAGCAGCATCTGAGTGACAGCCTGGAAACGGTACCCGCGATCTCGATCGTACTGGAGCTGGCGAAGCTGCAGC
>MDTB01058799.1_pt1 | contig 10418 bp, 11 predicted proteins | sample 811161 | NCBI WGS metagenome assembly MDTB01 (sample SAMN05326650, study PRJNA326480) | marine metagenome | isolation source: seawater | place: Mediterranean Sea | collected 2009
CTATAATTACTGCCCGTTTTCATGCCTTTTCTCAGTTGCTCAAACGCATCGGCGATGCACTCTCTTATCAATACCAAGAGACACCCAACCGCTGATCGTGACCCGCACCTAATCGCTGAGCACATTGCGAAAGGTGATATTAATACGCGTCCCGATCGACCTTCTAGTTTTGGGTAAACAATGCTTCCATTTGTGTTGTGTCAATCCAGCCATAATCAACAAACTGCCATGCGCGAGATTAATGTCAACATTCATACATTTATTATCAATGTGTTTGAACTTGAATTTTCGCTCAACGCCTAGACTCAATGAGGCAATTACCGGTTGTTCACCTAAAGATTGCTCATTGTCTTGATGCCAACCCATGGAATCTTCACCGTTACGGTATAAATTCAGCAGCGCTGTGTTAAATCGCGCAGCACATTGTTGCTCAATAGTTGATTTAAGATTGAGCAGAGTAGGGTGCCAATTGACAGGTGCTAAGCTGATTCCAGAATAGCAATATTCGCGATCACCATACCAGGCCATAAGGCGCGGCTGCATCACAGCTTTGCCAAATATAATAATTTCACGCTGGGTCCAGTTTGTCTGTTGTTCAATGCGTTGCATGAGACCGTCAGCTGCGCTGGGCGACAGAAACTCTGGATACAAATGAGCGCTGCCATCTGTGGGCAGAAGGTTGTGAGTAGCAGACATCGTGTAAGTATATCCTCTTGGTGACTGCACTAACATTGCTTGTGCTAAGCAAATGTACAGTATAGTGTCATGCCGAATTTTGCATATCAGTTATGATAACGCTTTCGAACAGCAAGAGACTGCAATGCAAAACATTTGTCTAATCACGACTTCTTCAGGCGGGTCGATTAATAAAATTAATTTTCCTCTGCATCAAGAGACACGTTCGGTTGAAGCTATCAGCAAAATGGCCACGTCCATGCTTGATTGCATCAGCGAGATTGTTGATGAACGTATCGATGTAAGTGATGGTGACATCCTGCAGGCAATTTCAATTGTCTCGGCAATTCGAGGCAACATGATTAATATTGATAGTAAAGTGATTAAGGACTTGTTGGCCGAACTTATAGAGAACAATTACTCTGCTGTCACCGAAGCCCAGAATACTCGCGCATCGGATTGAATTAAACTTCGTTTATCTTCGCTCATCTTATCGAGCGTGCGGTAACTCATAGCCAGCCTGAAATTTGATTCTAGTTTGTCACGATTGCTGATGAGAAAGTTCCAGTAGAGGTAATTAAACGGACACGCGTCAGCTCCATTTTTTAAGCTGACCTTGTAACGACAGCTTTTACAGTAATCAGACATCTTATTAACATATGCACCACTGGCTGCATAAGGTTTGCTGGCCAGTAACCCGCCATCCGCATACAGCACCATACCACTAACATTGGGTAACTCTACCCATTCGTAGGCGTCAGCATAAACAGCCAGATACCAAGCGTTCACCTGATGCGGATCAACTCCAGTGAGCAGGGTGAAGTTGCCGAGCACCATGAGCCGTTGAATGTGGTGCGCATAAGCATTATCTTTAGTTTCTGTAATGCATTGCTTGAGACAATTCAGCTCCGTGTCAGCCGACCAGAAAAATTCTGGCAAATCATTTTGAGCATTCAGGAAGTTTTGATTTTTATAGTCTGGCCCCTGTAACCAGTAGATACCGCGAACGTACTCACGCCAACCTAAAATCTGGCGAATAAATCCCTCCACAGCGTTGATCGGTGGATTACTCTCGTGCCATGCTTGTTCGACTCTCTGCACAACCTCGGCAGGTAACAACAGGCCTAGATTGAGGTACATGCCAATATGTGAGTGATATAACCACGCTTCACCTGCCAGCATTGCGTCTTGAAAATCACCGAACAAAGTTAACCGCTGCTCGATAAATTTGTCTAATACTGCTAGTGCCTGTTTGCGTGTCACGGCAAAATCAAAATTTTCTATGCTGCCAAAATGATCTGCGAACTCTGTTGCCACTAGAGTAACAACATGTTGCGTGATCTCATCCTGTTTTTGTCGGTAGGGTAGCGGGAAATCATGCTTGCCTTTCGGTGTTTTACGATTCTCTGCATCGTAGTTCCAACGATCCCCGACCGGTTTGTCCCCATCCATCAATATGTTGTGTCGCTTACGCAGCAAGCGATAAAAGTTTTCCATCCTCAGCGTGTCTTTGCCATGCGCCCATTGTTGGAATTCAGCATGCGAACAAAAGAAGCGATCATCCTCACGGATGTGCAGGTTGATCTGTTCAGAAGAGAGACTTTCAAAGGCCTCCAATACACGATGTTCGCTAGGTTCTGTCAGCACCACATGATTGCTCTGGTGGCGTTGACAGGCACGCAACACTTCCTGGTCAAAGCAGCCACTATTGTCAGGATCGGTGTAGTGAACATAATCCACCTGGTAACCTCGCTCAGTCAATTCTAGCGCAAAGTGCCGCATCGCACTGAATATCAGGATCAACTTTTTCTTATGGTGATTGGCATAGCCAGCTTCCTGTTTGAGCTCGCATATGAGAATAATGTCATTAGCCTTATCACAATCCGCTAAAGCACTGATCGCAACATTCAGCTGATCGCCTAATATGACTCTGAGAGTAGACATGAGTTAGCGTGTCCTTTGCATGCTGGATCTGAAGCGACCGACTGAGTAACCTCGCGCAGCAATATGTTTAGTTTTACGACCGCTGACTCGCTTGCGCCACATTTTAAATGATGAGGGTTTCATATGACGACGCATGAGTTGACGAACTTCATTTTCTTTAATATTGAATTGATAATATATAGCTTCAAAGGGCGTGCGATCCTCCCAAGCCATTTCGATAATTCGATCGATATCTTCGACTTTGACTTTCATGCGTTTTCAATTCGTGTACAGATTAAGATCGTAACCCTGACAGAGTACACTGCAACTACCAAATGACTGTAATGTATAGCGAGTAATGATGCCCAAGGGTGTTGCCAAAGTCGATTTACCATCCAAAATTTGTCTGACATGCTCCAGACCATTCAGCTGGCGCAAGAAGTGGGCCCATTGCTGGGATGAGGTAAAATATTGTTCTAAGCGTTGTCGCGGCAATCGCTCTGCCAGTGTCTCGCTGCTGAAAAAATAATTCCACTGCCTGTCAGCTGCAGAGATGCGTCGCTCACGTCGGCATGCGTGTCGCTTCAACGGCTATCTCCATAATAATTGTAAGCAAATTCACTGTGCGCAATGTGCCTGATTACAGGCCATGTTCGGCTTAGCATTCTGTGCGCAGTGGATATAAGCGCTTATGTCTGCACTGGCGGCGGGTCGATATGCCTTTGGCGCCAATCACTGGTGCCCTGTGAAAATTCCCTGATGCTTATACAAGTCATTGAAATATTGTGTAATATACGCCCTTGAGCAGCACTGTTGAGTCATTCCGACAGATGATTTTATTTTCCATACGCCAGCTATTCTAGTTATGACCAAAAGCTATTTATCGACTCCTGATCCGGAACAGCGCGGATGGCCCGAAAGGATCGTGTTTGAGTCTGATCAACCTGAGCAGGACAGTCTTGCCCCGGTGAGAATATTTTTAGGGAGCGAAACTGCCCAATATCGTGCTGAGCGAGTATTCATCTATTCAGTAGAGAAGTTGCGTAATCCACAGCGCCGCTATGAAATCTATCTGATGAAGGATTTGTCAGGTTTTGATACCCGCAAGTGGCGCACCAACTTCACTTTATATCGTTTTGCTATTCCAGAATTTGCTAATTTTTCCGGCCGAGCCATTTATAATGATGTCGACCAGATTTATCTGGCCGACCCAGCCTTGCTGTTTGATGCGGATATGGCCGGGAGCGGCTATATGTCCGTTGCCCATAATGATACCTCTGTCATGCTGTTAGATTGTGCCAAGATGGGTGATTATTGGAATCTGGCAAGTGCAACCACAGGCACAAAAAAATCATTACACGAGGCCGTCCAGCAGCTTGCCAATGGGTGGCGTGCGTGTGACAAAGGCTGGAATACTCGCGACTGTGAGCATCCCCTGGATGAAATCAAATGTTTGCATTACACGGCGCTGCATACCCAGCCATGGCAACCTACGCCAGAGCACTATTCTTATCACTATCACCCTTTAGCGTATTTGTGGCAACAACTTGAAGACGAGCTAGAGGGTTTGGCAGAAGTTGCAGCACACGCTGAGTTGCAGCCGCTGGACTGTCAGGTCTGGGCACTGCTTACGCACCGAAGAGGGGATAATTCACAGATTCTCAATTTGGCTCGGCGACTATCCAATAATATAGTCGAACAACAGCTTAGCTTTAGCTGGCTTAATCATGTGCCCAACTACATACGCGGTAACAGTCTATTAGGCGTCAGAAAACTCCCTGAACTCAAACCACCCTGGCCAGATATTGTTATATCATCCGGCCGACGTTCGGCTTGTGTTGCACGCTGGCTTAAAAAACAAGCACCAGCTACCAAGCTCATTCATATTGGACGTCCATGGTGTCACTTGCGGCACTATGACCTGATTGTTTCGACCCCACAATATCAGCTGCCGCTGCGTGATAATGTCTATATGAATACGCTGACGCTGAATGAATTGTACTTTGAGCAATCAGAGTGCGTCCAGGAAGCACAGCTTATTAACCAAGCCGGCATGCATCAACCTTATTTGACGGTGGTACTGGGTGGCCATAGTCGACCCTATAAAATGACCCCCTCATGCTTGAGTGAAATGGCCCAGCGTGTCAATAAGCTGGCTATGGTGAAAGGCTATTCGGTGTTACTCACGACCAGCCCAAGAACACCTAGTTATGCCTTGGACTGTTTTGCTAGTCAATTGGATGTGCCGTATCAGTATCACAGCTGGCGTGCTGATATAGACAATCCTTATCTGGACTATGTGCGTCTGGCCGAGGCCTTAGTAGTGACAGCAGATAGTGCATCCATGCTGTCAGAATTATGCAAACTGAATAAGCCTGTCTATGTGCATCGATTGCCGCGTTACTTTGATGTGCTTATCGATAGTATTAATACGCTTAGAAACTTTTGCCAGTTTCCACTGGGTCGAGGTAATTATAGAGGCATGCCTAAACAGCAAAATTTCCTCAGTCGTTTGTTCGATAAAGCGGTAGAATATGGTGTCATAACGTCACTTAGAGATATGGATTTGTTTCTTGATCATCTGCTGAAACGCGGATTAATTACTTTGCTTGAGGATGCTGCAGAGGCTCCTGGTGTGACCAAAACGGATTGTATTAATGAGACTGATAAGTTAATACTCAATATAAAAAAACAGTTTGCTGATCGATAAAGATGATGAAATTTTTAAACGATACCGTGATATCTGATTTTGATGAGGACTCATTTAGACACACAGACCCATACCCGTGGGCAAGTATTAGTGAGTTTATTCAGCCTGATAAATATGCGGCATTGATTGCTACATTACCCTCTGAGGACCTATTTGCTGAGCGCTTTGGTCAGAAACGTAAGTTTGGTCAGCTCAGTCATGACCGACTCAGCTTGGATTATGATCCACGCTTAAACCTGTCAGATGAGTGGCATGCATTTGTGGAGGAGCTCATGTCACCTGAGTATTTACAGTTCATCTACCGGGTAGCAGGCACAAAAAATATTCAGCTTGAGTTTCACTGGCATTACACACCGCGTGGTTGCTCGGTATCACCACATTGTGATTCCACCAATAAGATCGGCTCGCAAATATTTTATCTCAATACAGCGGATGATTGGGACAGTCATTGGGGTGGGGACACACTTATTCTGGATGATGAAGGACGTTTTAGTCATCGTTCTAACCCCACTTTCTCTGATTTCAAAAAAAGTTATACTTCTGAATCGATAGGTAATCGTAGTCTCTTGTTTATTCGGAATGGAAATTCTTGGCATGGCGTCAAGCAGATAAACTGTCCACAAGGGCAACTCAGAAAAGTATTCATAGTGGTGATTAAGAAGTTACCGTTGAAGAGTGTAGTAAGACGTTTATTGAGCCCTTAATCACCATGCCAGCCAAAATCACGGTATTCATTCCTGTCTACAATAGACAGAAATATATCGCTCAAACTATTCAAAGCGTGCTTGACCAAAGCTTTAAAGATTTCCAACTGTTGTTGGTTGATGACGGTTCGACCGATAATTCGGTTGAGATCATACGCAGTTTCACTGACAACAGAATCACTCTCGTTGAAAATGGACGTAATCTCGGTATACCCCAGACAAGAAATATCGGACTTGAACATGCCCAGGGCGAGTATCTAGCAATCCTCGATAGTGATGATGTGATGCTCAAGGACAGGTTAAAAAAACAGAATACGTTCTTGGATACACACGCTGACTATGCCGGCGTAGGGTCTTGGAGCCGATATATCGATGATCATGGGAAAATTAAGAAATTTATTGTGATGCGTCCAGTCAGTCATAAGCGAATCATGGCGAGCTTAATATTTCAATGTGCTATTCATAATCGGACTTTCATGGCGCGCACTGATGTGCTTAGGCAGCATGGCTATAACAATGACTTTTTGCGTTGTCAGGACTACGAGCTGTTATATAGATTGGCGGCGTCGAAGCAATATAAGTTTCACAATTTACCCGAGATACTCGTCTTCGGCAGAAAGCATGATCAACAGATAACCAGCAAAACATCGACCCTCGGCGATCAAATGAAGAAGTCAATTGCGAGTCAGTTTTTAGCTGATTTGAACGTCTCATATACTGATGAAGACCTAGCAAACCATATCAGATTAGCAAGAAATTCTGGAGTTGATGCAGATCAATCGTATATCGATTGGACAGAACAATGGTTACACCAGTTATTGCACGCAAATGCACGCGCGGCTATTTATAATCACATGGCTCTGCAGCAGATATGTTTCAAAATTTGGTTAAAAGTCATATCGCGGAAATATTCATGCGCTACGTTGCAACTGGTCAAGAGAAGAATCTTTAATAGTTCAAATAAACTCGCACTCAGCTATCTCAAACCGCCTTATTACTAAGTAGTGAAATCCTCTCCGAAAAAACTAGGTATCAGTGTGTGGAGAGCAGCAATACTGAGATTATTTCAAACGCAGGCAAAAAAAGTATTACCTTATTATATGCAACTAGCGGCGCAAAAGCCGCGCGATCATACTATCACCTATTGTTCGGGTGCCTCTGGCGAACCTTATACAACGATGGTCACTTTACTGGCCTATTCTATTATTTTAAACGAGCAATCTATTCCGAAACTCAGAGTAGGGTATGACCGAGAACCTCCCAAGCATCTAGAGCAGTTTGATTTCATAGAGTTGTTTCAGGTGGACTATCAAGATAAAGATTGGCCTGACAAAGCACTGAAATTCTGGAATTTTGTGGGTAAGCCGCAAGCGATGCTGGGTGCAAAAACAGATCTCTCGGTGTGGCTGGACAGCGATATACTCCTCCTGAAATCTCTCAAACCATTGTTCAAAACCAATGCATTCATACCCACGGGTGACAGGGTGGGTGGTGGTATCTATTGTTTAGAAAAAACGATCAAGCATGATTTTTATGCTGCGGTTTTAAAAAAACAAAAAGAGTTAGATATACGTAGTGACCGACCGTGTATGCAATGTGCTATTGATCAGTTGGGGATCAAATTAAATGCATTACCTAACTGCGATAAAGAGTTCATGAAGTTTGATCAATTAAATTCTGAGGATGCTGCGAGACAGACAACTAGGGGACGCTATTGGATGCATTTGTCACGCGGTAAAACAAGGAATCCTTTGTATTTAATTTTCTGGATAAAGCACATATATCGCTTATTGATCATCAAATGAATCTGTATCATTGATTTGCTGGGGGAGTTCTGGATAGTGTGCAACGAGGTTCTTGATCATTTTGTCATTATGCTGTTGGCCTTTATTTTTTTTATTCAGTGGCGCGATTACAGAGTTACTCGTGGAGAGAAATTTACTTTTAAATCGACCTTGATAATCAACACAGTGGCTAGGCGTGTTGTTCAATGTTGTCATCGCTTTAAACCACAAATCGTCTGCCATGGGTGCCAATGACATGAATAGATCCTGTCGGGCTATGTCCGGATGGAAACAGCCTGGCCAGTAGAGAATGCCTCCCACGCCGGTGAGCATGATATCTTTGCCATAGCTATCTCGAACACATTTCTTCCATTGCTCATAAGGTAATATCGTGTTTTCTTGGATAGGTACGCTGTAGCCACGAAAACCATGAATCATATTCGGACTTTTCAGGTAAGCGTCGACTAAATATGCGACTAGACAGTCTGGATAGAGCACATCGTCATCCACGGTAATAATTAAATCATCGGGATACAGGGCCAGCGTAGGAATCAGTTTTTTGTAAGAGCGCGTATCGCATGTGTAATTGATCACTAAGCCATGCTTCTGCAGAATCTTGAGCGATTTGGGGATGCTAGCAGGAGAAAATTCAGTTTCAGCAAGATTGAGTACTACAACATCAGCTTTATAGGTCTGCTTGAATAACGAGCGGATTGTTAAATCGACATTATCTAGGCGACGACCATAAGTCGTAAGTGAAATAACAACTCTATGTTGTCTTTGATCTGCATTCAATGCCGGTATTGGTTCAAGACGATATCTGAACCGATGCAGCAGGCTAACACAAGATCTCTTGAGTATATACTTGAATAAATACTGTAATGCCAGTATCAGATTTCCAACCATGGGCCCAACCTAGGAAGTGATTACACATAATCATACACGCACAGACTATACTAACTGTAATAGTATGTGTCGGTTGTTTGCTAATCTTTTGCGTTTATTTCTCAGGAATAGACTTTTCAGCCATTCCGATCGAAAGTAGAGATTGATAAATTCCATATCACTATAGAAGTCGGGGTGTTTATTCTCTTTAAGGTAATTAATAATCCTGCGCAAATACACATCATCAAGCCAGATAGTGGCTGCCTTTGCTAAGCCTCGACCGAGTAGGGCCTCCTCTTTCAAACTCTCGATATCAATTGCAACTAGTTTGTGGCTATCTTTCTGGATGAGAAAGTTGCTCGGGATAGCATCTGCATAGTCCAATCCTACCCATACTTCCTTGGGTGCGATCCGTGTGAGCAGGCTGAGTAACTTTTGCTGAAGCTGGTAATCTATGACGTCCATTTTACGTAAAAAATCTAAATTAATTTCAATTTCATTGACATATTTGCCAGCCGTGATCTTAGTTGGATTGATAGATGATAAATCACCATATAATTTTGCTAACTGATCACATATCGGGTCAGACATGATATTCAGCAAGTGGCCATCAAGATACTCCACCCATAACTCATTCTCATGCTGTATCAGTAGTTTTGGAAAATGATTAGAGCTTGAGACTAAGTCCAGCGTTGCTTTAAGCCGAATCGGGGTATAGTTATCTATAAAGCTTATTCGCTTATATCTTTGGCTGCCTAATTTTACAAAGCTGATATCCATCCGCTTTGGGAGAATTCCTGCCTTTCTTTTAAGATGCTTGAGAATTCTTTTGCTGAATGGGTAGGCTGCTGTTTCTTTGCGTCGGAAAGAGGGCATCTAGTCTTTATCTATATTTGTTATTATTCATAATTAACGAATTGAATTATAATGTAAAGACAGTCATCAGTTGCATAATTGGATATAAAGCGACACTACAATATAAACACATTCACTATGAAATCAGCCAAAAAAGTAGCTTTATTTCTCCCGCATCTCGGCCGAGGGGGTGTTTCTAAACAAATGTTATTACTCGCCGATGCGTTTAATGTTAACAATACTTGCGTAGATATACTAACGTTCGAAGAGAATTCGACCAAAGCATGTTTGTCTCTCATCTCAGAGGGCATCAATGTTAAAACGTTGAAAAAAGAGCCGTATACTGGCGTAATAGCAAGGCTCTTAAGACACTATTTCTCGCAGCTGCCGCTGTTATTCAAGCCATTTATTTGCCCACTTAGACCCTGCAAAGCACAATTTTATCTTAAGTCATTACAACAATACTTGGATCATCATAATCCGGATATCCTATATTCTGCTCAACCGCATTGTAATATTGTTGCTGTAATAGCCAAGCGTCTTGCTGGGGTTGAAACTAAGCTAATCCTGACTGAAAGAACGGCTATTTCACGTGATATTGAAAGTCGTATGCATAAGTTCAGGTGGCGTTATATTGCAGCTGTTATGCGGCGATTTTATCCTGAAGCGGATAGTGTTATCTCGGTATCACGATGTGTGCAAGAGGATTTAGCTCAACTATTGGCACCAATGAAAGCTAATCTAGGCACCATTTATAATCCGATTGTAGTTGAGCATGTGCGCTTTAACATGTCCGCGCCTCTTACTCATCCATTAACGGATCATGCTGAATACAAACTAGTGGTTGCTTCTGGGCGCTTAGTCGAGCAGAAAAATTATCCA
>MDTB01095479.1_pt1 | contig 10418 bp, 9 predicted proteins | sample 811161 | NCBI WGS metagenome assembly MDTB01 (sample SAMN05326650, study PRJNA326480) | marine metagenome | isolation source: seawater | place: Mediterranean Sea | collected 2009
TGATCTGATCCACGATGATGTATTTGAGGTGTTGACCGTCGAAGGGTCTGTGAATGCACGTGATCACATTGGCGGAACAGCGCCCAATCAAGTGCGAGAAGCCGCCGCGCGCGCAAAAGCGCGTTTAGCTAGCCGCTAACGCGCAGCGATTACTGCCAAAATCGCCTGCACTTGAAGTACGGTCGAACCGCGGTTTGCGTCAACCCAAGCACTCGCGGCCCGCCCCATCACTTGAGCTGTCGCAAATGCCGCATCAATGGATTGAGAGAGATGCTCAGCGTCTGTGCGTAGCAGAGCACCTGCGGCTTCTAAACCAGCACTGATCGCCTGAAAGTTGTGCATGGATGGCCCCGCAACAAGCGGCTTACTCATCAGCGCGGGCTCAATCGGGTTTTGACCGCCCTTTCCGGAAAAGCTGCCCCCAATCGCAATCACATCAGACTCAGAAAGATATGCTCCCATATCTCCAAAAGTGTCACCGATCAAGATTTGAGCCTTGTCTTGAATCTCAACAGATACCTGCGATGCGTGGACCCCTTGAGCATCTGCCAACGTCTTGATCTCAGATCCTCGAACAGGGTGTCGCGGCACGATCAATAATCGTATTTCGGGGTGTTGCCGAGCCCAGGAGACAAAGAGCACGTCATCATCAGCATGGCTACTCATCAGGCAGACTAGGACATGGCCTCGTTTCCAATCATTGATTTGATTCGCTCGTTCTCGAGAAATTTGAGGAGCAGATTGGTCAAGCTTAGTGGATCCAACTTCAGAAATTACATGAACCGGCACCCCCACACTATGCGCATTGTGGGCGTCACCTTCAAATTGCATCAGCGCGCGTGAAACCTGAGACCACATTGGACGCGATACCCAACTAAACCGCTGATATCCGCGAACTGATTGATCACTCAGCCGTCCATTCGCGAGAATCACAGGAATAGCAGCCCGATAGCATGCGGCAATCAAATTAGGCCAAAGTTCAGTCTCAATAACGATCAATGCCCTCGGGCGAAGTCTGGATAACCAACGAGACCAAATCCAAGAAAAGTCCCAAGGAAACACGTGGCTCACGAATTCACTCTGGGCCAAAACACCGAGTCCAGCGGGTGTCGTCGCCGTCATAAAGATATGAATTGACGCGTCATGTTTTATGAGTGCTCGCGCAAGCTCAACTCCAACTTTTGCCTCTCCAAGACTACAGGCATGAATCCAGACGCAGCCATCCATCTGATCAGGTACGTGCGCCCCGAGTCGAAGACCCACCATCGGATCATGATGTTCTCGACGATACTTCCTCACCACATGCGCAATCAGAAGTGGTGTGCAAAGTAGCAAGAGCAGTGAATACAGATGTCGTCCCATAATTGAAGATGCTAGCATGCCTGCATGAAAATCATCGTCGGTGGCGGAATTTCAGGTCTCTGGCTAGCAGCTGAACTGAAAGCTCGCAACATTCCATGCTGTGTTATCGAAAAAAACGCGCTTGGCCAAGGTCAAACCCTGGCAAGCCAAGGCATGATTCATGGCGGCACTAAGTATGCACTTGATGGATTATTAACCAAAGCAGCCAGTGAAATTGGTGCCATGCCCGCGCGCTGGAAACAGGCTTTGCAAGGCGAGGGAACAGTCGACTTAAGCCACGTTCAACTCGAACGAGAAGATCAGTTGTTATGGTCTGTCGAATCAATTGCTGCGAACCTTTTGGGATTCTTCGCAAGCAAAGCCATGCGATCGCGTATGAAACGCGTTGATCCACAATCCGAGGCGGCATTCAATCATCCGAATTTCAAAGGCCATCTGTATCGATTGTCAGAACCGGTGTTAAAGCTCGATACATTGGTGCATGCATTTGCAGAGATCTTGGATGGACAGATCTTCCAAACCGAGGTCACACAGCTGCTGATGCAAAACAGCAAAGTCGTTGGGGTCGAAACAACTGCTGGTCAGATCCATGGGGACGTCATTTTGACTGCTGGTGAAGGAGCAGAAGCGCTGTTATCCGAGCTTCCCGGAGAGTATCCGGCCATGCAACGACGTCCGCTTGCAATGGCTGTCTGCAAACTTGTGCAACCCATTCCAAAAGTATTCGGTCACCAACTCGGACGTGGCAGTAAGCCCAAACTCACCGTCTCGACCCATGATTTTGATGGGGCGCAATATCTGTATTTAGGCGGACAACTTGCCGAAGACGGAGTCACGCAAGATGACAACAGGGTGTGCTCAAATGCGAAGCGCGCTGTGTCAGAAGCACTTTGCTGGCTTGAACCCAATGTGGAATCAACGCACGTTTTTCGGGTCAACCGAGCAGAGCCCCGTACACTTGAAGGAAATCGGCCTGATACCGCATTCGTCTGTCAATCAAACAACCTGATTGTAGCGTGGCCAACCAAGCTCGCACTTGCACCTGCACTTGCCGACCAAATCCTGCCGCTTCTTGGTGGAGATTCAAAACCTGCAACACTGCCACAGTGGTCAAAAGCACCAGAAGGGCATTACCCATGGGTATGATTCATCGACCACTCGGACAAACCGGGCTCGAGCTCAGTCCGATTGGCTTGGGTACCGTCAAAATCGGCCGGAATACAGATGTGAAATATCCGACCGATTTTGAATTGCCAAGCGACCACGAGATCATTGAACTCCTGACACTTGCGTCAGAATTAGGCATCAACTGTCTTGACACAGCGCCTGCCTATGGCGCCTCTGAAACGCGGCTCGGTGAGTTACTACCAGAGCTCGCTTGCGATTTTCGTATCATCACAAAAGTTGGTGAAACCTACGATCCTGACACAGGAAGTCATTACGACTTCTCAGAAATCGCGATTCTCAAGAGCTTAGAACAAAGTCTTCAACGCTTGAATCGTAACCGTTTAGATGTAGTGTTATTGCACTCTGATGGGAGGGATATCGAACACCTGAATCAAGGTGCGCTCCAAACCTTGATCAAAGCGCGAGACCAAGGACTCATTCAGGCGGTCGGGTTATCAGGTAAAACAGTGGAGGGTGGACGCCACGCTCTGGATCAGGGAGCGGATTGCCTGATGATTACACTGAACCCTGAAACTCAAGATGAAAAACCGCTCATCGCTGAAGCAGAGCGATATGGTGCGGGGTTATTGGTCAAGAAAGCCCTCGGAAGCGGCCATCTAACAACATCCATCCCTGAAATTTTTAAAGACTTGTTCGGGCACCCAAACATCACTTCCGCTATTATTGGCACCATTAATCCTGTGCATCTGCGCAATAACTGTCTTGCACTCCCAACAGAGATCCAACAATGAGCCTAGACGCAATCAAAGCCACCTTCCAGGCAAGCATTGATACCAAGCAAACACTGATCAATGACACCAAACGTTTGGAAGAACTTCTCGAAGTCGCAGGCGTCGCGTCATCAACGATTAAAGCAGGCCATAAAATTATGCTCTGCGGTAACGGGGGATCAGCAGCCGATAGCCAGCATATTGCAGCAGAACTAATCGGTCGCTTCGAAAAAGAACGTGGGTCAATGGCCGCGATTGCACTCACCACAGATACATCGGCTCTTACAGCCATCGGTAACGATTACGGCTATGACCAAGTGTTCTCGAGACAAGTTGAAGGCCTCGGACAATCCGGTGATTTACTCATCGGCATCTCAACTAGTGGCAATTCAAAGAATGTCGTCAAAGCAATGAAGGTTGCTCAAAGCAAAAGCATTCGAACAGTGGCATTAGTTGGCGACAGGCCAGGTGGCGCGATGCAAGCAATTGCTGATTACGTTTTAGCCGCACCATCAACGAATACGGCGCGTATTCAGGAATGCCACATCCTAATAATGCACACGCTCTGTCAATTGGTTGAGTCAGAATCCGTCTGACGAATCTTTGCAATCAAGTGGCTGGTCGATAAATTAGCCACTTCACCGAGCACTTTGACCTCCCCGCCGTAGTCCAACACATGCTCGTAGCCAACCACTTCCTCGATCGATTTGTAGTCACCGCCCTTCACAAGAACATCAGGTCGAACCACATCAATTAATGGAATCGGTGTGTCATCCGCAAATGCGATCAAGGCGTCTACGGCAACGAGCCCCGCGAGGACTTGCAAACGCCGTTCGATGGTATTCACGGGACGCTCAGGGCCTTTTAAACGAGCAACTGACGCGTCTGAATTCACAGCAACAATCAAACGGTCGCCAAGCGAAGCTGCTTCTTTTAAATAGGCGACATGACCGGCATGCAGGATATCAAAGCAACCATTGGTCATCACAACTTTCTCACCTTGAGCACGGCATTGTTCAGCCCAAGCGGCTGCTTCTTCTGCGCAATCGAAAATGCCATGATCAACCGACAAAGCTCTTTCCAACTCTCCACCACTGACAGTTGCCGTTCCAAGTTTTGACACAACAATTCCGGCCGCTCGATTTGCCAATTCAGCGGATTCAGCCATGCTCATCCCCGAACCAAGTCCTGCAGCAACCGTCGCAATCACGGTGTCACCAGCACCTGTGACGTCAGCCACTTCGCAAGCTGTCGCCGCAAATTGATGCACAGATCCATCTCGCGCAATCAACGTCATTCCCTGTTCAGAACGCGTGACCAAGATTGTGTCGATATCCAGTTCATTAATGAGTTTCCGAGCTTTTTCAGCCAACTCCTGATCGTTAGCCCAGGCACCACAGACAGCCTCGAATTCCGCGCGATTCGGCGTCAGCAAGGTCGCTCCTCGGTATCGCTCAAAGCCAGTACCCTTCGGATCAACAACTACGGGAATCTTGCGTACGCGTGCTTTTTGAATCAGTAAACGGGGGTCCAAGCTACCTTTTGCATAGTCACTTAAGACAACTGCCGTGATTCCATCAAGAGACATCGACTGAGCGAGCGCCTCTGCATGTGATGCATCAAATGGTGTCTCAAAATCGAGGCGAATCATTTGATGTGCTTGGCTTAAAACCCGCAGTTTTGTGATGGTTCTGTGGTCAACACGTGTTAACAGTGGCATCACATTATGGTTTGTCAGCGTCTGTTCCAGTAAATCTGCATCAGAGTCATGGCCCACAAGGCCAGCACAAGTCACTTGAGCACCCAGTGACGATAAATTCAAGGCAACGTTTGCAGCTACACCTGGACGTGCTTCATCGTGAGTGACCCGAACAACCGGAACAGGAGCCTCGGGGGAGATCCGGCCTGCATCACCATGCCAGTACCGATCAAGCATGACATCTCCAACGACTAAAACTCGCGATGCGGAAAAGATATGTGACACAGAAGATCTCTCTAATGATTCGAAGCTTGTTATAGTACCGAGCTTCATCAATGAACCCAACCGGATTACACATGGGCAATTCTCTCGTTCCGCTGGGACTTGGCTTCATTCGACTCTTAGCCGCACTGCCACCAAGGCTCGGAATGGCTATCGGCCGCCTGATTGGGACGTTGATGTTCCACACAGCAAAGAATCGACGTCTTGTCTGTGAACGAAATATTGCTGTCTGCTTCCCGGAGTTGGATCCGTCCGAACAGCGGAATCTCGTCAAAGCCTGCTTTGAACAAAATGGAATCGGATTAACGGAGACCGCATGGTCTTGGCATCGGCCAATCAACTTTATTAGCGACAAAATCCATGTATCAGGCCAGGAGCTACTCGAACAAGCCAACACAGACGGTCGAGGCGTTTTATTGCTTTGCCCACACTACAGTATGTTGGATCTGGTCGCCCCGTTGATGCATGCCGTCGCCGGTCGATTCGTCGTGAGTTATCGCCCCAACGATAATCCCATGTTTGATCAAGCGGTGTGTCGTGGACGTGCACGCTATGCCGAATTGGTCGACGTCCGTGCATTACGCGATATCGCTAAACACTTAAAACAAGGTGACGTGGTGTGGTTTGGACCCGATCAAGACATGGGGCCAAAAGGCTCTGTCTTCGCCCCGTTTTTTGGCAGGCCTGCCTGTACTGTGACAACACCAGCTCGACTCGCTCGAATGTCTGGCGCAGTCAGTATTTTCCTTGACCTCCACCGCGACTATAATGGTTTCTATCAAGTCGCATTTGTCCAGATGCCCGATGATTATCCGGTTGCGGATGAAGTCGAGAATGCGAGCCTACTAAATCAACGCATTGAAGGCGCCCTGAAAAAGCATCCGTCCCAATACATTTGGATGCACAAACGATTTAAAACAAACCCAGACCTTACGCGGCAGACACTGTATCAATCTGACTAACCCATTCCATCACGTCAGATGCGTTGAGATCAGACATTTGTCCTGTCGAGCTTTTGAAAATCTGTGACGTCTCAGAAACAGGCCCCACGAGATCCGGCTTCGTGGGCCCATACAACGCAAGCATGGGGATATCCAGTGCGTCAGCAACGTGCGCAAGACCAGTGTCAACCGAAACCACTGCACGGGCATTTGAAATCTCAAACGCAACGTCACCCAAGGAGGCTTGATTTAAAATCCGTACCGGCAATCCTTGAGTCATTTCCGACACTGCTGCAAATTCAACATCACCACCAACGGGTAGGACAATGTCGGAAAACTGTGGAAGTGCGTCCTCGATGACGGCTTTCCATCCATCAATTGTCCAACATTTAGCCTGCCGACTTGTCTGAGTCACCAGCACCAGACGATCTGTGGGCTCTTGTGGTCGACTCAGGTCAATCGACGCATCTGGATCCGTCTCTGGAAGGGTGTAACCGAGTGAATGAGCGAAAAGTTCACGCGTCCTCGATATGGCATGTTTCGAGCGATCTACGCGATGCCTCACATCATAAACACTCGCTGCCAAACCTTCTTTTACCGACCGACGATCAAATCCATGCTTTGGCCCATCGGTAAAACGAGTAATTAAAAATGCGCTCTTCAGTAACCCTTGAGCGTCAATCACGGCATCGTATCGCTCCGCACTGAGGGCTTGTTTGTACGCAGCGAAATCATTGGAGAAAAGCAGGCGGTGAAGCTTTCCTTTCCACTGTCGTAATGGAATCGCCAGAACATCTCCGACAGACGGGTGCCAGTGGGGGACTTCAGCAAAGGCAGGCTCACACACCCAATCAAATCGAATATCACAGAGCGCCTCAGTTGCATCAGTCAATGCTGGCAGTGTGTGGACAAGATCACCCATTGAGGATGTTTTCACCACCAAAACACGCATTAGGCAATCCGCTGAATTTGTTGCGATACCGCATCGAATACTTCATCAACTGAGAGCTCAGACAAGCATGCCTGATGCTCTAAGGGACACTCTCTTTCGAAGCACGGATGGCAGGGCACAGGATGCGTCAAAGTCACTGCCATCTCACTGAGAGGCGGCGTATGCTCTGGTGAAGACGGTCCAAACAATGCAACTAACGGACGACCTGTGGCTGCAGCCACATGCATCAAACCAGAATCATGTGTCACAACGGCTTTTGATAACTCAATAACGTCAACTGCCTCAGGGATTGAAGTCAAACCTGCAAGATTGACTAGGCTCTCTCGTTTTGATTCCTCAATCTGATCAGTTAATCGCCGACTATCGTCTGCATCATTAGGTGAGCCCAACAAGACAATCTGGTACCCATCATCAATTAAGCGCGTCACTAGATCGGAAAAATAATCAATTGGCCATTGCTTGGCAGGTCCAAATTCAGCCCCAGGACAAATAGCAACTAGCCGAGATCGATCCAGTCCATGCGCAGTCACCAGACGATCCTGTGATGCTGGGTCTGTGGTCAAACGCGGAAATAGGGGGGCTTCAGGTAATTGATTCGCTGACAGCGCAAGGTTTGCCGGAAAACCAAGTGCCATATACCTATCAATCATTCGCGGGAATCGAACCTCGTTCAGAATTCGCAGGTCGGTCAGTAACTTGTACCGATACTCCCCTCGCCACCCGATTCGGCGAGGAATACCTGCCATCGCCGGGATCAGTGCCGATTTGAGGGAATTGGGAAGAATGAACGAGCGATGATAGCGAGAAAAGCGGAGCTTTCGAGCGAATGCCCATCGTTCCTTTAATTTCAACTCACCATGATCGAACGGAAGTTCAATGACCTGATCAACTTCAGGCATTCTTCGCGCGACCTCCAAACTCCAACTGGGTGCGAGCATATGAATCGGGTCATCTGGCCGCTTGGACTTCAAAAATGAAATCAATCCGTGCGCCATGATCATGTCGCCGACCCAATTCGGGCCAACCACTAAGGTTGGCATCACTCAGTCCTTAACGAGTGTGACCCACTCGCTGAACTTTTCACTCCGGCCGTGCACGGCATCGAAATAATCTGACTGTAGCGTTTCTGTAATTGGTCCTCGAGACCCCGCACCAATCAGCCGTGAATCAAGCTCTCGAATCGGTGTCACCTCGGCTGCGGTTCCCGTAAAAAACGCCTCGTCTGCGATCAAGACCTCATCACGGGTTATCCGTTTTTCAACAACATCAAGACCTTGATCTTTAGCGAGGATGAAGATAGTTTTCCGCGTGATGCCATCTAAACAGCTGGTCAGCTCAGGGGTATAAATCACACCATCACGAACGATAAAGAAGTTTTCACCGGATCCCTCAGCAACATAACCCTCTGGATCCAATAACAATGCCTCATCTGCACCGCCAGTCAGTGCCTCTTGCAATGCAAGCATCGAGTTCATGTAGTTCCCATTCGCTTTTGCTTTGGTCATCGTGATATTCACATGGTGGCGCATATAACTCGAAGTACGGACCTTAATCCCACGCTTCAGATTCTCTTCACCCATGTACGAGCCCCACGCCCAGGCAGCGACGATTACGTGTGTCTTGAGTGAGTCTGCTCGCAATCCCATTCCTTCGGAGCCATAGAAAACCATTGGTCTTAAATAGGCATGATCCAAATCGTTTGACGCAACAGCGGCTTTTTGTGCCGCATCAATTTCCTCCATCGAAAATGGAATATTCATGCCGAGAATTTTTGCTGAATCAAAAAGTCGTCGGGTGTGATCATGCAAACGGAAGATCGCTGCACCCCCAGCTGTTTGATAGGCACGGACTCCCTCGAAACACCCGAGGCCATAATGCAAAGTGTGTGTGAGGACGTGGGTCTGGCAATCCCGCCATGGCTTGAGTTCACCATCAAACCAAATTAATCCATCGCGATCAGCAAAGTTCGGCTGCATTTTTATTTCCAATCAATTCAAGAAGACATCCACTGCGCCCACAGACTCTCAACCGACTGCCGTTCGTTCTCAACCTCTGCAAATTCAACACGGCCTTTGCGACCGGCTAAGATTGCCTCATGGTTCAACGTCCGATAGCGGATATAAGCTGTTTTCAGCGCATCTGCATCTACTGTTGAAATACACCCTGAATCCGAAAGTCCATCGAGCTGTCGGATATTATCCGTATAAGTCGCAAGCTCTGGGTGTGTTTCCGCATGTGCTAGAACTTTATATTGCACCATAAATTCGATATCAACGATACCTCCCCGATCGTGCTTTAAATCAAAACCGACATCACCCGCTCTACTCCCAAGGTGCGCACGCATTTTTTCCCGCATTTCAACAACATCGTTTAACAATTCGGTTGGCTCACGGGCATTTCGTAAAATCTCGATACGAAGTGTCTCAAGTTTAGTATTCAAGAGTCGATCTCCGACAACCGGTCGTGCCCTGACAAACGCCTGTAACTCCCAGGTCCAAGCCGACTCATCGAGATATTTCTTCAGCGCATCAAGGCCGACAACCATCAAGCCAGAGCGACCGGATGGTCTGAGTCGCGTATCGATTTCATATAAGCGTCCAAATCGCGTATTCGTCTCGATCAGCGCAATGACACGACGCACGACACGATTAACGAAAAGACCACCCTCAATCGCGACATCGCCATCTGTCATCTGCTCGGAATCGATGCCATGGACAAACACCAGGTCAAGGTCTGAACCGTAGCTCATTTCCAAGCCACCTAATTTGCCATACCCAAGAGCCGATAAACCGAGCCAATTGTTACCTTCAGTTGCATTGACCACCGGATGGCCATGCTTGTTGGCAACTTCCCGATAGGCGTAATGCAGCACTTCGGAAACCACTGCCTCGGCAATCCAGGTCAACTGATCGGATACGCGCATTAATGGAATCTCACCGCGGATCTCAAATACTGCGACTCGGAATGCAAGACCGTGAGCAAACTGGACGAGCACTTCAGTCAGGCGTTCTGGGTCATCTGGATCGACCCTTTGCAGACGCATTGATAATTCCTGACCAATTGCCTCACGCGACATCTCGGCGTCGCTCGCATCGAGCGTAAGCAGCTCATCCAACAGAGCCGGCATCTCAATCAGACGCTCAGTGACCCAGGATGATCGATCCAAAATATCGAGCATGCGCGCGCGTGTTGCCGGATTCTCGGATAACAGGGATAGATACACGCTTCGTCGGGTACAGGTCGAGATGAATCGAAGCATCCGTTCTGTCACGTCAATCGGATAA
>MDTB01186323.1_pt1 | contig 10418 bp, 11 predicted proteins | sample 811161 | NCBI WGS metagenome assembly MDTB01 (sample SAMN05326650, study PRJNA326480) | marine metagenome | isolation source: seawater | place: Mediterranean Sea | collected 2009
TTATGGTTGGTTGCTAAGATATGTGCATGCAAATGGTGCATCGATGTTTTTTTTAGCTGTTTATATACATATATTTAGATCTTTGTTTTATGGTTCTTACAAATCACCTAGAGAAATTATATGGATTTTAGGAATTATAATATATGTGCTCATGATGGCAGCTGCTTTTATGGGATATGTACTACCTTGGGGACAAATGAGTTTTTGGGGTGCTACGGTAATTACTAATCTATTTAGTGCAATACCTTTTGTTGGAGAAAGTGTAGTAACTTGGTTATGGGGAGGTTATTCAGTTGATAACCCAACTTTAACAAGATTTTTTGCATTACACTATTTAATTCCTTTTTTAATTTTAGGATTAGTTGTGCTTCACATATGGGCTCTTCACATTCCAGGAAATAATAATCCTATTGGGATTGATTTACAAAAACCATCAAAAGATACTGTTCCATTTCATCCATACATAGTAGTAAAAGATTTATTTGCACTTTTGTTGTTTATGATAGTTTTTGCATTCTTTGTATTTTATTCACCAAATATTTTAGGTCATGCTGATAATTATATTGAAGCAAATCCATTAGTAACACCAACTCATATAGTTCCGGAATGGTACTTATTACCTTTTTATGCCATTCTAAGATCAGTTCCTGATAAACTTATGGGGGTTATTGCAATGTTTGCAGCAATCGGTGTTTTAGCAGTTTTACCTTGGTTAGATACATCTAAAATAAGGTCCGCAGTATTTAGACCACTATATAGACAATTTTACTGGATATTAGTAATAGATGTACTTGTACTTGGATATGTTGGCGCTATGCCTGCCGAGGGACTTTACTTGCTAGTTGCAAGGGTTGCTACAGGTTATTATTTTGCTCATTTTTTAATTATACTCCCTTTACTAGGAAAAAGAGAAAAAACCTTACCTTTACCTTTAAGTCTTACCGAACCAGTTTTAGGAGGAAGCGTTTCGATGAGTGCGGCAAGACATAAACCTGAAAAAAATAATCTATAAATAGATGAAAAAAATTAAATCAACTATTTTTATTTTTTTAATTTTACTTAATAGCAATCTAGCTTTCTCAGCTGAAAAAGTTGACTTGTTAAAAGTTGACTGGAGTTTTAATGGATTATTTGGAACTTTTGATAGGAGTTCATTGCAAAGAGGATATCAAGTTTACACAGAAGTGTGCGCCTCATGTCATTCCATGAAACATTTAAGTTATAGAAATTTAGCTCAAGAGGGTGGACCAGAATTTTCCACAGAAGAAGCAAAAGCAATAGCAGCAAGTTTTATAGTTGTGGATGGACCAGATGAATACGGTGAAATGTTTGAAAGGCCAGCCAAATTATCTGATAAATTCGTCAGTCCATATCTTAATGACAATGAAGCAAAATCTGCGAATGGTGGTGCCTATCCTCCAGATATGTCAGTACTTGTAAAAGCAAGAGGGGGTGGAGCAAATTATATTTATTCAGTTTTAAACGGATACACAGAAACTCCAGAAAATGTAGAATTAGATGATGGAGTTTATTACAACAAGTATATGTATGGAAATAAAATTAAAATGGCAAATCCATTAGACGATGGAATAGTAGAATATAATGATGGAACAGTTGCGACCATAGATCAAATGTCAAGAGATGTTGTAACTTTTTTAAAATGGTCAGCCGAACCGCATTTAGAAGCAAGACATAGAATTGGTTTTAAAGCTATTGTATATCTGATAATTTTAACAATTTTGGTATATTTTTCTATGAAAAAAATTTGGTCACGTATTGAACCTAAAGTTTAAAACATCTCCATCTTTTACAATGTAATCTTTTCCTTCCAGTCTCATTTTTCCATTATTCTTAGAATTAACCCATCCATCATTTGATATAAAGTCTTCGTAAGAAACTGTTTCTGCTCTAATAAAACCTTTTTCAAAATCAGTATGTATTTCACCTGCAGCTTCAGGAGCTAAACAGTTTTTTTTGATAGTCCAAGCTCTAGTTTCTTCTGGTCCAGATGTAAAAAAAGTATCTAATTCAAGCGTCTTATAACCCTTTTTTATCAATAATCCCAAACCAGTACTTTTTAATCCTATCACTTTCATATAATTTTTTTTTTCTTCTTGATTAAATGAGTTTATCTGATTTTCTATATCTGCAGAAACTATTAATGTATTTTGATTTCCATACTTTTCGGTAAATTTTTTTGTATATTCATTGCCCTCTATAATACTAGCTTCGTCAACATTGCAAACATAGATTTTAGGTTTTACTGACAGTAATCCGGATAAATTTAATTGTTTTTTTGAGAATTTTTTTTTTAGCTCTTCAAAACTTTTATTGTTATTAATATAGTCAAACACTGTTTTTAAAACAATAATTTGATCTTCATCAATATTTTTTTTGTTATTTTTTTCAAGTCTTTTATTTATCGAATCAATATCTGAAATCATCATTTCTGTTTCTATAATTTCTAAATCTCTAACAGGATCTACATTAGGATTAACATTTTGAATATCATTTGAATCAAAACACCGAATTAAATGAATTACCGCATCTACTTCTCGAATATGTGATAAAAATTTGTTACCTAGTCCCTCTCCCTTTGATGCTCCTTTAACCAACCCAGCTATGTCTACAAATGTTATTGTAGTATTAATTTTTTTTTTTGAATTTGAAATTTTATTTAATTGATCAAGTCTATCATCTGGAACTGGAACAATGCCAATATTAGGGTCAATTGTACAAAATGGAAAGTTAGCCGCTTGTGCTTTACTGGAATTGGTCAAGGCATTAAACAGAGTTGATTTGCCTACATTGGGTAACCCAACTATCCCACATTTTAAACTCATTAGTTATTATTTACTGTGCTTGAGAAAAGATCTAATTTTTTATTTATTAATATTGTAATAGAGTCTGTAATATTTTTAGTAATGTTCTCTAATTCTATTTTTTCTTCATCATCAAAATCTTTCAAAACATGATCAGCAACTTGAGCATTACCATTTGGTTTCCCTATTCCTATTCTTACTCTTGAGTAATCTTTACCAATAAATTTGTCTAAAGACTCAATTCCATTATGACCCGCGCTGGAACCTCCAAATTTAGTTTTTATCTTACCAAAGTTAATATCTAAATCATCATGAAAAACAATTACGTCTTCTGGATCAATTTTAAAATATTCTATTAATTCTCTAATACAAATTCCTGAATTATTCATAAATGTTAATGGTTTTATTGCAAAAACTTTTTTATCACCAATTTTTCCAGTAGTTAACAAGCCTTTAAACTTAGGCTTTTGTTTTGATAAACTATATTTTTGATTGATAGCATCGATAATTTTAAAACCAATGTTATGTCTATTATTTTCATTATCTGGACTAGGATTTCCAAGTCCCACAAAAAGAAGCATATCTATAAAACTTTTATCACTATAGTTGAATTATTTTTTTTCTTGAGGGGATTTTTTTTCCTCATTATCTTTCTTATCTGAATCTTTTTTATCACTTTCACTATCTTTAGCTTCTGCAGATGGAGCTGATTCTTCACCCTCTTTACCTTCTTCAGTAGCCTCAGCTGGTTTTTCAGGCTCTTTTATTACTGTTGGCGCTGCAAGTGTAGCTATAACAAAATCTCTTCCTTGAATTGTTGGTATAACTCTGTCAGGTAAATTAATTGATGAAATTTTAAAGCTTTCTCCAATATCTACATTTTCGAGATTTACAACAAGTTCACTAGGTATATTTTCAGCAGGACATTTAAGTTCAACTTTTCTGCGTACAATATTTAAAACCCCACCTCTTTTAAGCCCTGGAGATTTTTCATGATTTATAAATTTTACTGGTATCTCTAATATTATGTTTGCTCCTTTAACTATCCTTAAGAAGTCGATATGTATTGGTTCATCTGATAACGTGTTATATTTAATTTCTCTAGGCAACACATTTTCAGATTTACCATCTATGTTCGCATTTAAGATATTTGATAAAAAATTTTCTTTTTCTATTAAAGTTTTTAATATTTTTTTACTCACGGAAACTTTTTTATTTTCTTCTGATCCACCATAAATTATTCCTGGAACTTTACCGTCTAATCTTAATAGATTTAGATCACCCTTAGTTTTAGTATTTCTAATTGATAATTCTAATGAATTCATAAAGACGGTTTTTTAACCTATGTTATTTAATAACTCAAGATAATTATTTAAATAAATCTGAAACAGAAGTTGAGTTAGATATACGTTTAATTGCTTCACCCATTAGTCCAGATATGCTTAAAACTTCTATATTTCTTACATTTTTTATTTTTTCAAGGTTATCAATTGTATCTGTGATTACTAATTTTTTAATTTTTGATTTTTTAATTTTTTCGATTGCCGATCCACTAAGCACACCATGTGAAACATAGACATGAACTTCCTTTGCTCCTTTTGCTATTAATTCATTAGCAGCATTAACAATGGTTCCTCCTGAGTCAATTATGTCATCTACTAAAATACATGTCTTATTTTTAACATTACCTATTATATTCATAACTTGTGATTTCCCTGGAGCAGGTCTTCTTTTATCAACTATTGCAAGCCCTATATCTAAAATTTTTCCAAGCGCCCTTGCTCTTTGCGTACCACCCACATCTGGAGCAACACAAATCATATTATTTCTTTTAAGGTTTTTTTTTATATGTCTCGCAAATATTGGCGTTGAAAATAAGTTATCTACAGGTATATCAAAGAATCCTTGGATTTGACCTGCGTGCAGATCAACAGTTACCACTCTATCGGCTCCAGCTTTAGTTATAAGATTAGAAACAAGTTTTGCAGAAATAGATGTTCTTGGTACAACTTTTCTATCTTGTCTAGCATATCCAAAATAAGGAATTACAGCAGTAATATTTTTTGCAGAAGATCTTTTTAAAGCATCAATGCAAATTAATAATTCCATTAAATTATCATTAGCTGGAGATGAGATAGATTGAATTATAAAAATACTATTTCCTCTAATATTTTCATTAATTTCAATATAGATTTCACCGTCAGCAAATTTTTTTATATTTGAGTTTACTAATTTGCTTTTTAAAAATTTTGAAATTTTTTTACTTAAATTTTTATTACTATTTCCTGTAAGTAGTTTCATTAGAAGAATTAATTAATCATAATTACTGAAATATTTCTACCGTAATCGTTTACTTTATTTTTTAAAGATTTTCTAGCACTAAAAAAATTATTTCCTGATTTATAGGTATCCTTGTTAATAATTTCAATATTTCTTATACCTGATTTTCTTATTTCATATTTTATATAAGTATTTAGGCTAAAATATGTTTTTATTTTTCTTTTAAAAAAAAATTTGCTATTTTTTTGATCTTTTTTAATGAATCTTTTTACAAAATCCTTTTTAACTTCATAACTATCCTTTGATATACAGGGTCCTATTACAACATTCATATCACTTAAATCACTACCTTTTTTTTTAAAAAAAATAAGCACTTTTTTAATTATGCCATTAAAAGCTCCTCTCCAACCAGCATGAATGACACTTACCATTTTAATATTTTTATCAAAAAGTAGAATTGGAGCACAATCAGCGGTCAAAACTCCCAAACTTATACCTTTTATATTTGTGATTAATGCATCACACTTAATTTTATTTGATTTAACTTTTGTTTTTGTATCTATAAATTTATAATTATTGCTATGTGTTTGCTGCATTAATACTAAATTTTTTTTATCACATTTTATTTTTTTACATATTAAATTTAAATTTTTTTGAATATTATTTTTGTCATCTTTTGAACCTATTCCACAGTTTAAACTTTTATAAATTCCAGTTGAATAACCACCATTTCTTCCAAAAAAACCATGACTTATTTCTTTGAATTTTTTAAGTTTTTTACTTTTAATCATTTTGGAAACCTAAATTAAAAGAATTTTTTTGCTTAGTAATAAACATGACTTTGAATAAATCACCCATATATTTTTGATCAATTAACCTTCTTAATCTATAGTAAATATTTGCCTTTGAGGAAAATGGCAAATCTTTTGCTAGAATTTCAGCTCTACTGACTATTCCCAGATTTGTCAAAAATTTCTTTTGTGTTGTAATTCCATTGACGAAAAGATTATTACTTATGACAATTTTCTTTAATAACTTAAAATTTGGACAATATGTAATGTCAGATAAATAAGGCTTATCAAAAATTCCCACATGTTTGTGATTTTTGATTGCTTGGATAGAATTTTTCATTCTACTTTCAATGGCTCCATAATCAATTATCAAAAATGCACTTCTGGAATTATTAATTTTTTTTGAAATTTTAGACATTAAAATATAAGCATCAGCTGAAAATTCTATCAATTTTTGGTTCTTTCCAAAATTAATATTAAATTTTTGTTCTATTTTACTAATACTCTTTTTAATATTTATTTTTTTATATTCACCTTTTAAATTTTTTTTTATGTACAATTCAAACCAAGAGTTATTTTTTTTTATAAACTGTTTTACTGGTAAGGCGTCAAATAATTCATTTGCCAGAAAAATATTATTTTTAGTTTGAATCTGGGATACTGATTTCAACCATTTAACATTATGTAAGGACAATTTTTTTTTTTGTAATTTTATCAAGTAATCACTTTTCTCTATTATATAAAAATCTGCATTAACTTTTAATTTTTTAAAGATATTGATAATTTGAAAAATCATTTCTCCGTTACCTGCCCCCAGTTCTATAATACTAATTTTTTCTGGATGAACTTTGATTTTGAAAAAAGATAAGCACCAAATTGCAATCATTTCAGAAAACATAACAGAAATATTTGGAGCTGTTATAAAATCACCTTTTTTACCAAATGGGTTTGATTTCATATAATAACCTTTTTTAGAATTATAAAGCATTTCAGACATAAATTTATTAAATGGAATGATATTTTGATTACTTGATTTCATTTTTTTTCTGAAAAAGTAAAATTAATCCTGCTAGAAAAAATCCAGCACTTATAATTTGACCTGTGCTTAAATTTAAAATAATAAATCCAAGATGTTCATCTGGTTGTCTTAAAAACTCTATAAAAAATCTGAAAAAGGAGTAAAAAATAAGAAAAAATGAAGATATTAAACCAGGATTTAAAATTAGTTTTTTTTTCAAAAAATAATTCATTATAATAAACAATATTATTCCTTCAAAAAAAGCTTCATATAATTGTGACGGATGTCTAGTTATATTATCTACTTTAGTGAAAATTACAGACCAATAAATATCAGTCGCACGCCCATATAATTCAGAGTTAATGAAATTTGAAATTCTGCCAAAAAAAATTCCTATTGGTGCTGATATTGCAATTAGGTCTAAAAATTTAAATGGATTGATATTCTTCTTTCTACCAAAACCTATTGTCACAATAATTATACCAAGCAAACCTCCATGAAAAGACATTCCACCATTCCATATCATAAAAATTTCAATGGGATTATTGATATAGTAGCTTAGATTGTAGAATATAACATATCCCAATCTACCACCAACTATGATGCCAAGAATTAACAAATTTATAAGATCATCAAATATTTTTTCAAAATTTTTATCATTTATAATTTTTTTACAGTATGCCCATCCAAATAATATCCCAAATATATATGAAAGTGAGTACCATCTTATTTGAAAATTGAATAATTCAAAAGCAACTGGGTCAAAATTGTTAATAAACATATTTTATTTATATCTTATATAATATACTAATTATTTTAAATTATATGACAAAGTCTAAATTTTTATTTGATAAACTTACAAAGGTAATTGAACAAGGAATTATAAGTTATAAAGATCTAAATTCAGAAATAGTTAATATTTTAAAAACTAAAAGGGATGAAATTGTTTTTAAAATGCATATTACCACAAAAGAGGAAACTAATGTGTTGGAAAAAAGGGTTAAAAATCTTGAAAAACAACTTTCTTCATTAACAAAAAAAAAGAAAAAAACTAAAAAGGCAAGTTAATTTCAACTCTTAAACCACCTAAGTGAGATTTGGAAAGATTTATTTTTCCACCATGCGATTTTATTATATCAAGCGCTATAGACAAACCTAAACCAACGCTAGATTTTGATATATCTCTTCCTTTATCAATTTTATAAAAAGGTTTAAAAACATTGTCGAGCTCATTTTTGTCAATACCAGGGCCATCATCATCAATCGAAATTATAATATTTTTTTCATTTTTCTTTAAAGTAATACTTATTTTTTCGCTAAATTTTATAGCATTATCGATAACATTATTTAAACATCTTTGAATTAAGTTTTTTCTTCCATCAAAATATAATTTATTTTGGACTTCGGATGAAATATTTTTATTTTCATATTTATCAACTGTCAATTTTAGTAATTCTGAAAGATCAAATGTCTCAGTTTTTTCAATTGAACTTGAACTAGCAAATTGGAGATATTCATTGAGCATTTTTTCCATCTCAATTACATCTTGAGACATTTTTTCACTAATATTTTTATCTTTAATCATAGACAATTGTAATTTTATTCTAGTAAGTGGAGTTCGCAGATCATGGCTTATTCCAGATAGCATTTCAGATCTCTGGTTCAGATGCCTTTGTATTCTTTTGCGCATTTTATCAAATTCATATCCGGCCATCCTTATTTCAAGTGCTCCCGATGGTTTAAAGTCGTCAATATTTTCACCTTTACCAAATCTTTCTGAAGCTTTTGCCAATTTTACAATTGGTCGAGTTTGATTTTTAAGAAATATTATTGCAATAGCAATAACAAATAAAGCAGGTAGAGTTATCCATAAAGCAAATAATCTGGCAGAACTACTTGTTACCCTTTCTTTTGGAATAAAAAATTGAAAATATCCATCTGCAAATTTTATTTTTAAATCAATGAAGTTTTTATATGATCTTGTATCAAACCAATAAGTTAAGTTTTTTGCTTTAAGTTCTCTTCTGAGACTTCTATCAATAGGACTGTACCATCTTTCTGGAATATCAATTGGTAAAATTTCTGAATCTTTATATGAAATACTTAAATCTAAATATTTTTGAAAAAGATTTTTTAGAGATTTTCTATCGTACTCTTCTTTTTGATAAGCTTTAAGAAAGGTATTTACTTCACCTACCAAAGCTTTTGTCATTCCGTTATTAGTTTTAATCCACAAACTGTCAAAAAAAACTATCGAAATTGTTAATTGCATAATAATTATAGGAACAGCAACAATAAGAAGACCTCTATAAAAAAGACGTTTGGGTAAAATTTTTTTTAGCATCTATTCTATCCAGAGAACATAACCTGTTCCCCTAATTGTTTGAAGATATTTTGGATTTTTAGGATCATCTTCAATTTTTTTTCTTAATCTTGTAATAATTACATCAATAGATCTTTCTTTATCTAATTTGATAAGTTTTCCAATTTCTTCTCTAGAGAATGTTTGTCCAGGTGAATTAATCATTTTTTCAAGAATTATTTTTTCAGTGTTATTTATTTTATAAGTACTGTTTCCTTTAATTATAACCAATTTTTTTAAGTTAATATTAATTTCATTAAATTCAATTTCACTAATTTGAATTCCACGGTCTGTTTTTTTTAGAATATTTTGTATTCTTAAAACTAATTCTTTTGGCTCAAATGGCTTTGGAAGATAATCATCAGCACCTTTTTCCAAACCCTCAATACGTTCGTTTGGTTCACTTTTTGCAGTTAAAAGTATTATTGGAGTATTAATTTTATCTCTTAGTCTGTGTGTTAAATCTAATCCACTTTCACCTGGCATCATGATATCAAGTATAATTATATCAAATTTAATCAATTCTATTTTTTGTTTTGCATTTTCTGCATTACTTGATGTGGAAACTAAATAATTTTCTTCTTTCAAATATTCTTTTAAAAGCTCCCTTATTCTATCATCATCATCTACAACTAAAATATGGGCTTTATATTTTTTCATTAATTAATTTTTTTAATATTTTATTAAAGCAAGATACTTCTTCTGAAGTTGAATTAAGCAATACTTTATAAATTCTTTTTTTTTGAGTCTCAAAAATTTTATTATAAATTTCATTACCTTTATCACTTAAAAAAATATGTTTAATTCTAGTATCTCTCTGATCTTTTTTAAAAGTTATGTATTGACTTTTATCTAAATCTTTTAAAACCCTATTAAGACTTTGTTTGGTTACTTTAAGTTTTTTAAGTAAATCTGATATTGTTAGTCCACTATAAAGAGATATTAAGTGCATTACTTTGTGATGAGCGGTGCCTAAGGACAAATTATCCAGTGTTTTTTTTGGATCAGAAAATGATTCCCTGTATGCAACAAATAGCCTCTCTATTAATTCCTTAACATGTACATCTTTTAGGTATAAAAGTTCACTCATTATTGGTAAGTTATATTGACATATTATATATACAAAGATATTTTTTTGTAAAAAA
>MDTB01216240.1_pt1 | contig 10418 bp, 12 predicted proteins | sample 811161 | NCBI WGS metagenome assembly MDTB01 (sample SAMN05326650, study PRJNA326480) | marine metagenome | isolation source: seawater | place: Mediterranean Sea | collected 2009
AAGAGATTAAAAAAAATGAAAATACTATTGCACCTAATATAGATACTTCTTTAAAGGTTAAGATAATTTCTAGAGAGGAATCCATACAAAAAACCAACAGAGTAAAGATTGAAAATAATAATATTATTGGATCTCTTTCTCTGAAAGGCGGAATTATAGATGATATTTCTTTTAAAAATCATAAACAAAATTTAGAAAATAAAAAAAACATAGAGTTTTTAAATCCACCTGAAACTAAAGATGGATTTTATGCAGAAACTGGTTGGACAAGCATAAATAAAATAAAAGTGCCAACTAAAGATTCTATTTGGAAAGTCATTGGAAATAATATTTTAACAGAAAATCAACCTATCACCTTGGAATGGAATAATGGAAATGGAATTATATTTAAAAAGAAAATTGAATTGGATGATAAATTTCTCTTTAAAATTACTCAACAAGTGGAAAACAAATCTAATAAACCTATTAATCTTTATCCTTATGCACAATTAACTAGGAATAAAATACCAGACGACATACAAAATTTTTATATTTCGCATGAGGGATTTATTGGTGTTTTCGATGAGGAATTAAAAGAAGATGACTATGACGATATAGAAGAAAAAAAAATAGTTAGAGAGGCTGATGAGGGCTGGCTAGGTATTACAGATAAATTTTGGGTAATGGCTTTAGTTCCTGCTAAAGGAGAAAATTTCAAATCAACTTTTTTGTATACTGACTCGTTTAAAGCTAATTATATCCTTAATAATCCAACTACAATCAATCCATCTTCTACTGGTTCAAATGATGTAAAATTATTTGTTGCAGCTAAAGAAGTAGAAACAATAGACTCATATGCTGCTGACGAAAGTATAAATAAATTTGACTTAGTAATTGATTGGGGTTGGTTTTATTTTTTTACAAAACCACTTTTTTTTGTAATTGATTATCTATTTAAATATTCAGGGAATTTTGGGGTAGCAATAGTTATAATTACTATAGCTATAAGATTAATATTCTTCCCTCTAGCTAATTACTCCTTTAGATCAATGGCAAAAATGAAGGCGGTACAGCCTGAAATGACGAGACTAAAAGAATTACACAAAGAAGATAAAGTAAAACTTCAACAAGAGATGATGGCTCTATACAGAAAAGAAAAAATTAACCCTGCATCTGGATGCTTGCCTATTCTTATACAAATACCTTTCTTTTTTGCGATTTATAAAATGTTATTTATATCTTTAGAGATGAGACACCAGCCTTTTTTTGGTTGGATAAAAGATTTATCTGATAAAGACCCTACATCAATATTCAACTTGTTTGGTTTAATTCCATGGGATCCTCCAAGTTTTTTAATAATTGGAATTTGGCCAATCTTAATGGGAGCTTCAATGTGGGTTCAGCAAAAATTAAATCCTGCTCCAACTGATCCAATTCAAGCAAAAATTTTTGCTTTTTTTCCACTTTTTTTGACTATTATTTTAGCTTCTTTCCCTTCTGGTCTCGTAGTTTATTGGACGATAAATAATATTCTTACTATTGCTCAACAGTGGGTAATAATGAAACAGACTAAAGTTAAAACAAATTAAATGTCAAAAGAAATTTCTTTAGATGAGATAAAAAAATTTTGGCCAGAAAAAGCCCCGGATATCAATACTGTTCAAAAATACGTTTCAAAATATGAAAAAGAGATAATTGTTATTAAATATGGAGGAAATGTGCTTATAGATAGAAACGTATTTAATAACTTTATTTCTGATATATATGTTCTCAATAAACTAGGTATTTCTATAATCGTTGTTCACGGAGGTGGTCCAAGAATTAAAAGAGAATTAGATAAAAAAAAAATTGTATCAAAATTTATCAACGGTTTAAGAGTGACAGATAAAAACATAATAAATATTGTTGAGGAAGTATTAATAGATTTTAATAATGATATAGTAAATTCTTTGAAAAAATTAGGCTCAGATGCAGTCTCTTTTCATACAAAGAATGATAATGTTATTGAAGTTGAGCCTGAGAGAGAAGAACTGGGGTTTGTAGGAATTCCAAAAAAAGTTAATGTAAATTTAATTCAAGATGCAATAAATAAAAATAAAATTCCAATTATTGCCCCGTTAGGACTGGGGAAAAATAATCAAACTTTTAATATTAATGGAGACACAGCAGCGAGTGCTATAGCTAAAAAACTTAAATCTAGAAGACTGATATTAATGACCAATGTAATGGGTGTCTATGATGATAAAAAGAATCTTATTTCAGAAATCAAACCTTTTGATATTGAAAATTTAATCAAATGGAAAATAGTCGAAGGAGGAATGATTCCTAAAATAGAAAATTGTGTTGATGCAGTTAAAAACGGTGTGAGAGGTGTGGTAATTCTCGATGGAAGAAAACCTCATTCTGTACTTCATGAAATATTTTCGGATACAGGTTCAGGAACATTAATACGAAAATGAAAGATTTAAAAAACATTAAGTATTGGTTATTTGACTTAGATAATACTTTATATGACGGCGCTACCAAAGTATTTGATCAAGTGGATAAAAAAATGACAAAATTTATTTCACAAAAACTTAAAATAGACCCTCAAGAAGCAAGAAAAATTCAAAAAAATTATTTTCAAGAATACAATACAACACTGAATGGTATGATTAAAAATCATAAAATTGATGCAGATGAATTTTTGGAATTTGTTCATGATGTCGATCTAGAGTTTTTGAATAAAGATAAGACTTTAGAGGATGAAATAAAAAAATTGCGTGGAAAAAAAATTATATTTACCAATGGTTCAAGGGCTCATGCAGAAAATGTAACAAAAAGAATTGGTATAGATAAGCTTTTTGATGGAATTTTTGATATAAGAGACTCTGAGTTCATACCTAAGCCTTCTAAAGAACCATATATAAAATTAGTAGAAAATTACAAAATTGAGCCACAATATTGTATATTCTTTGAAGATATAGCAAGAAATTTAAAACCAGCTTTTGAAATGGGTATGAGAACTGTTTGGATCAAAAATGAAGAACCTTGGGCAGCAAAATTTTCTGATGCTGATTTTATTAACTATAAAACTGATAAACTTGCTAATTTTTTAAAGGAGATAAATGAAACCAAATGAATTAGAGTTAATTATTAACGAGGCTTTTGAAAATAGAAAAAATGTTTCAGAAAATTCTGACAAAAAAATTTTAGATGCAATAAATGAAACGATAGAACTAACTGACAAAGGTAATATTAGAGTTGCTGAAAAAAGAAGTGGAAAATGGTCTGTAAATCAGTGGGTGAAAAAAGCAATTTTGTTGAGTTTTAGAGTTAACAATATGCAAATGTCAAAAGGTCCTTACACAACTTGGTATGATAAAATTCCAGGGAAATCTGTTTTATGGAATGAAGAAGATTGGAAAAAAGCTGGTTATAGACACGTACCAAACGGTGTCGTAAGAAAAGGATCTTTTATCGCTAAAGGAGTTGTTTTAATGCCTTGTTTCGTAAATCTTGGCGCATACGTAGATGAAGGTACAATGATTGACACTTGGGCATCGGTTGGTTCATGTGCTCAGGTCGGGAAAAATTGTCACGTTTCAGGCGGAGCTGGTATCGGTGGAGTTCTTGAACCTTTACAAGCAGGGCCAGTAATTATTGAGGATAATTGTTTCATAGGCGCTAGATCAGAAATTGCTGAAGGTGTTTTAGTTGAAGAAGGTGCTGTGATTTCAATGGGTGTTTATATCGGGGCATCTACAAAAATAATTGATAGAGGAACTGGTGAAATTATATATGGAAAAGTTCCAGCTTATTCAGTTGTCGTTCCAGGATCTATGCCAAACAAAAAAAATCCTGATGGTCCGTCCTTATATTGTGCTGTAATTGTAAAAAAAGTTGATGAAAAAACTAGAAGCAAAACATCAATTAATGATTTATTAAGAGATTAATGCCCAATATAGACGAATTAAAATTAGCTAAAGAACTTATTAGTTTTCCTAGTATTACTCCAAAAGATGCTGGAGCGATAAATTTCTTGAGTAAGAAACTAAATTCTTTAGGATTTAAATGCAAAATTTTAGAATTTAAGGATAAAAAAAGCAAACCCATAAAAAACTTATATGCTAGGTTTGGCACTAAACAACCTAATCTTTGTTATGCTGGACATACAGATGTAGTTCCGCCGGGAAATATAAAGGACTGGACAGTTAATCCCTTTAAACCAATAGTTAAAAAAAACCATTTAATTGGTAGAGGTGCAAATGATATGAAAAGTTCTATTGCTTGTTTTGTAAGTGCTGTTAGTAAATTTTTAAAAGATAATTCAAAATTCAATGGCTCTATTAGTTTTCTTATAACTGGAGATGAAGAAGGCTATGCTATTAATGGCACAAAAAAAGTTGTTGAATATTTGAAGAGAAAAAAAGAAAAAATTAATTTTTGTATTGTGGGAGAGCCAACAAATCCTAATAAACTTGGTGAAATGATAAAAATTGGTAGAAGAGGGAGCTTAACAGGTAAAATTGAGATATCTGGTGTACAAGGGCATGTAGCATACCCTCACCTTTTAAATAATCCTATAAATACTTTGGTTAATATTTGTAAAAGATTAAAAGAGAAAAAATTAGACTATGGAAATAAAAATTTTCAACCTTCAAATCTAGAATTTACAAGCATAAATGTAGATAACAAAGCTCACAATGTAATCCCAGCTAAAGCTAGAGCACAATTTAACATTAGATATAATAATATCCATACAGCGAATACTTTAAAAAAAAAGATTAACAAAATTATCAAATATTTGTGTCAAAAAAATAAATGTACTTTTAAGATTGAATATCTTGCTAATGGAGACTCTTTCTTAACAAAGCCAGGAAAAACCATCTATATGGCTAAAAGAATAATTAAAAAAATTACTAAAAATAATCCCAAATTTTCAACAACAGGTGGCACTTCGGATGCACGATTTATCAAAAAAATTGCCCCATGTCTTGAATTCGGTCTTGTAAATAAAACAATGCATAAAGTAGATGAATGTGTTCCAGTTTCTGACCTGAAGAAGCTTACAAATATTTATAAAAGTATTTTAGAAGAGTATTTTAAGTGAAACTATATAAAATAAAAAAATCTAATATTGATAATAAGGGCTTATATGCTAATCGAGATATTAAAGATGGCACAAAAATAATTGAATACAAAGGGAAGATTGTTACAAAAAAAAAGGTAGAAGAAGACTCTAAGTTTGATAACGATAAAGCAATATATCTTTTTAATTTGAATAGAAAATACGATCTTGATGGTGACTTTAAATTTAACACCGCAAGGTTAATTAATCATTCTTGCAATCCAAACTGTGAAGTTGCTGGAACTGGTCTTAAAGTGTGGGTTTATGCAATTAGAGATATAAAAAAAGGTGAAGAATTATCTTATGATTATGGTTTTGGTTATGATGAGTATTACAAAGATTTTCCTTGCAGATGTGGGTCAAAAAATTGTGTTGGATATATAGTGCGAGAGGGTTCTAGATGGAGAATAAAAAAGCAGAAATCGATATAATACTACCAAATTATAATAGCTTCGAATTCATAGATAAAACTATTCAAAGTGTTTTAAACCAAAATCTTACAAATTGGAAATTAATCATAGTTGATGATTTTTCAAATATCGAAACAAGAAAAAAAATAAAAAAATACGAAAAATTTAAAAAGATTAAAATTTATTGGCTGAAAAAAAACAGAGGTGCTGCTTATTGTAGAAATCTTGCAATGAGTAAATCAAAATCAGAATATTTAGCATTTATAGACTCAGATGATATTTGGAAAAAAAATAAATTGAAATTACAATTAAAATATATGAAAAAAAATAACTATGACTTCACATATACGTACTATAAAACTTTTGGAACCAAATCGAGAAAAATCATTCCACCCACAAAATTCTATTTTGATAGTTTTACAAAAAATACATCGATAGCAACAAGTACAATGATGATTAAAAGAAAAGTAGTAAAAGATATAAAGTTTACCAATACGGCAATTTGTGAGGACTATCATTTCAAATGTGAAATTTTAAAAAAAATCAAATTAGCTCATTGCTTAAAAAAATATTTAACTAAATACAGGATAAGGAAAAATTCTTTACAAAGTAATAAATTAAAGAATCTTTTCTGGATTTGGATAATAAACTATAAGTATAATAAATTAACTTTACTTGAAAATTTGAATTCTTTGTTGAATATATCTTTTAATTCAATAAAAAAATATGGTTTCAAATAACTAATATCTTATTTTAGTAAGATACAAACCATGTGCCGGAGCTGGAGGTGCACACATTTTTCTCTTCTTTGCCAAAAATGCTTTTTTAAAATCTTTTAAATTCCATTTTCCTTCTCCAAGATATTTCAAAGAACCAACCATAGATCGAACTTGTTGTTGTAGAAAAGACTTAGATTGAAAAGTTAAAACAATACTATGTTTGCTCTTTTTTATTGAAGCATCATTCATTGTTTTTATTGGAGATTTTGCTTGGCACGAAGAAGCTCTAAACGTTGAAAAATTATGGGTACCCTTTAAAATATCCATGCCTTTTTTCATAATTTTTACATCAAGCTTTTTCTTGACGTGCCAAGCTTTATTTTTCTCTAAAACTAAAGAAGCATGTCTATTAATTATAAAATATTTATAAATTCTTTCACGAGCACTATGTCTTGCATGAAATTCATTTCTTTTTTTTTAACATTTAAAATAGAAACAGAATATTTGCTTAAAAAAAAATTAGTAGAATTAATAAAAATATTTTTATCAATAATTTTATGCTTGGTTTTAAAATGAGCTATCTGTTCTCTTGCATGAACTCCTGCATCTGTTCGACCAGATCCGATAACTCTAATTTTGTCTCTCAAAAACTTAGATAAAACTTTTTCTAGTACTTCTTGAACTGAAAGACCATTTCTTTGAATTTGCCACCCAACAAAATTAGTTCCTAGATACTCCACCATAATTTGATAAGTAATCATTAGCCTATTGTTTCACCTTGCTTTATCTTATTACCAAGCAAAAATTGATTCGTTAACTGTCTGCCTTTTCCTTCTTTTTGAATTTCAAGAATTTTTATTGATTTATCTTTACAAGCAATAGTAATTTGATTATCAATTGTTTTTCCAGCACTCCCCTTTTTATTCACTATTTCTGCTTGCCATACTTTATATCTCTCATTTTGATACTCGAACCAAGCGCCTGGATTTGGATTTAAACCATTAATCTTAGCTAAGATTTTTTTTGCATTTTCATTCCAATTTATTTTTCCTTCTAGTTTTGAGATTTTTTTGGCATAAGTAGCTTCATTATGGTTTTGTTCTTGAAATCTTGCCTCTCCATTCTTTATTTTATTCAAAGCTTTAATAATAGAACTAGCTCCTAACTTAGATAGAACTTTTGATAAAGTTAAAGTATCTATTTTTTCATTTATCTTAATTTTATCTTGATGCATTACTGGTCCGGCGTCTAACTCCTCGACTATTTTCATAATACTTATTCCAGTTTGGTTATCTAAGTTCATAACAGCTCTTTGAATGGGGGCGGCTCCTCTCCATTTAGGAAGCAATGAAGCATGTACGTTAATAAAGCCAAATTTTGCAAGATTTAAAAATCTTTTTGGAATAATCTTTCCATAAGCGACTACAATCACAATGTCTGGTTCTAATTTTTTTAAATAATTATACTCCTCATCATTGTCTAAATTGCTAGGAGTTCTTATAGTTAATAAATGTGCTTTTGCAAAAATTTCAATACTTGAAGGAATAGTTTTTTGACCTCGATTTGCCCTACTGGCAGGTTGGCTGTATACGGTTAAAACTTTATGACTAGAATTAATTAAAGATTCTAAAGTTGGTACTGAGAACTCAGGTGTCCCCATGAAAATTATCTTAAGTGACATTGATTTAAACTACTACTCTCTCTATCTCTTTTTTATGTTTAATAAGTTTTTTTATTATCATATCTTTTTTAAGTTTTGATAAATAGTCAATAAATAAAACACCGTTTAAATGGTCCACCTCATGTTGAATGCAGGTTGATAAAAGTCCATCAGCTTTTAATTTTTTTTCTTTTCCACTTAAATCAACATATTTTAAAAAACATTCAGCAGGTCTTTCTACTTCAGCAAATTGTCCAGGTAGTGATAAACAACCTTCTTCATAAACTGAAAAACTTTCTGACTTACTAATTATTTCTGGATTTATTAAAAATAAAGGATCTTTCTTATTTTTATCTTTAGAAATATCTATCACTACTAATCTCTTTAAAATTCCTATTTGAACTGCGGCTAAACCTATTCCAGGAGCATCATACATTGTCTCAAGCATATCTTTCATTAATTTTCTAATGTCGTCATCCACTTTTTCAAGAGGTTCACATTTTTTCCTCAATATTGGATCAGGCTCAATAAGAATTTTTCTTTTCATATTGTATTATATATATTGTAATTAACTTCTTTGTGGTAGTGCTGAAATAAGAATTTCGTTTCTAATATTTTTTAAATTATTTTGGTTCAGAAGATGAGTTATAAAATAAATCGTTTCAGGGTCTAAATTATAGGCTTCATCTTCACCGATGATTTCAACCAATTTTAGTGTCAAAAAAGCAGATTCATTGCTTTTACCAAGTTTAAGCAAATTAGTGGGAACATTGTATTTCTTAGAAATTTCTAAATAGTCAAAATCCTTTGGAATTTCGAAACCATCTTTAGCTAATGATTCTACTAGGGCTAAATCTTTAGCTGAGAAAAAATATTTTCTGTTTTTTTTTATCTTTTTATATATCTTTAAAAAATCTTTTTGTGCTTTTTTTTGATCGATTTCATTATTAAAATATCTAATTAATCTCGATCTATGTAATATCTTATCATCAAATCTTATTTTACCTTTTACTAACTCTTTCTCATTAACAATATTTTTTTCAACTACTTCCTTATATGACTCATCAACATCATCTAAATTAATTTCTTTTAATTTATCGCTCAAGAAGCTTGAAAAAACATTTGATAAATTATCTTTTTGAAATAAATCTTTAAGTAATAACAACAGTTTAATTTTATTTTCCTCATTATCTGAAAGTAAATATTTTTGGTAAATTAAAGCTCTAGCATCAATATTTTCAAATGTTTGATAAATATCCTCTGCTCTAATTAAGGAATTTAAGTCAAAATTAATTTTTGAATAAATATCAAATATTTTAATCTTATCAAATTGATTTAGATTAGCAGCTACCTCTAAATCTTTTAGTTTTGCCTTATCCTTATAATCCTCAATAACTATTAAATTAGCTGCATTTAAATATTCCCAGATTATTTTTTTAGTATTCTTTTTTGGTTCAAATTTAAAATCTTTTATAGTCACACTTGAAAGATAAAAATTTAGTAAATTTTTTTCATTTATCTTGTTTGTTGTTTTGGCTGTTACTCCTAGAAGGTAATTAATCTTATCGTCAAAAAACTTGTCTGATTTGTCTTCCTCTCTCAAAATATCTAGTTGGAGTTGAGCTTCGTTATTTTTTTTATTAAAAATTAAACAATAAATCTTAAATTTTTCAAGGTAAGAGTCTCTAATATCTTTATCTAAAAAAGTTATTTGTTCACAACCTGCTTTAATATTAGCTTTGGCAATATTATCATCAACCAAATATTGAATCATTCTTTTTTTGTTTGGGAATGTTTTGTTATTTTTTAAAAATTTTTCTACGAGTTTAATCTTTTTATTTTCTATAAGCCAATTCATTTTTAAATTAATAAATTCTTTATCTTCCATGCCTTTTGGAGGGTGCGCGATAGACAAGATTGTGCTTTCAAATAATTGGGTTGCTGTATTTGAAAGTTTAATTTTATTTATTCTTTTGAAGCTTGACCTCACCTTTTCAGCATCAGTTTGAGACCACATATTTAAATCAAAGTTATTTTCAGCAGGTTCATAAATTCCAAATATTTTTGATTCTTCAGATAAATCAAAATTAGTATTTTCTATTTCTATTTTATTGTTTACCGTAGAGGCGTTTAAAATATTTGAATTTTTAGGAGTGCTTGAATTTGTATTATCTTGAATAATCTTTTGAGGATCGTTTTTTTTTGTTTTATTCCAAATATCTATTTGTTCCTCTGCTTTGACATGCAAACACAAAGTTAATAAAATTAAGAAGCCTATTAGTTTATTTAAGCTTTTTAATTTCATTACTAATATCAATTTTATAATTTTGTTTAGGGCTAGGAAAGTTTATTTTTTCAATTAAAAAAATACCTATAACTGAAAGTATTAAAATCAAAACGATCTTAAACAAGATTTTAAATATTGAATTTCCAATATTTTGATTACGGTTGTATTTAAGTTGCATAGTTAAAAAATATATTTAAACTGAAAAAATAAGACATATTTGTGATAAATCAAATTTAAAATTGGTGATATTATT
>MDTB01065719.1_pt1 | contig 10417 bp, 12 predicted proteins | sample 811161 | NCBI WGS metagenome assembly MDTB01 (sample SAMN05326650, study PRJNA326480) | marine metagenome | isolation source: seawater | place: Mediterranean Sea | collected 2009
GAACTAATAGAAATTATATCAGGAGCAGAAAGTTTATAATTATGAGCAAAGGAATAATCACACAAGTTATAGGAGCAGTAGTAGACGTAAAATTTGGAGGAGAACTGCCAGAAATTTTAACAGCATTAGAGTGTAAAAACGGAGACAACAGATTAGTTTTAGAAGTTGCTCAACATTTAGGAGAAACTACAGTAAGAACAATCGCAATGGATGCTACTGAGGGATTAAAAAGAGGGGATGAAGTTAAAAATACAAACGCCCCTATACAAGTTCCAGTTGGTCCAGAGACTCTTGGAAGAATTATAAATGTAATTGGAGAACCAATTGATGAAAGAGGAGAGGTTAAAACAAAAGAAACATGGTCAATTCACAGGGCTGCACCAGAATTTAACGATCAATCAACCGAAACAGAAATACTAGTTACTGGTATTAAAGTTATTGATCTTCTAGCACCATATGCAAAAGGGGGAAAAGTAGGACTTTTTGGAGGAGCTGGAGTTGGAAAAACTGTTTTAATAATGGAATTGATTAACAATGTCGCTAAAGCACATGGAGGCTTTTCTGTTTTTGCTGGCGTAGGAGAAAGAACAAGAGAAGGAAATGATCTTTATCATGAAATGATAGAGTCAGGAGTAATCAAAAAAGAAGGAGATGGATCAAAAGCTGCTTTAGTATATGGACAGATGAATGAACCCCCAGGAGCAAGAGCTAGAGTTGCGCTAACAGGGTTAACTGTAGCTGAATATTTCAGAGATCAAGAAGGACAAGATGTTCTTTTCTTCGTGGATAACATTTTTAGATTTACTCAGGCAGGTTCTGAAGTGTCTGCTCTTTTAGGAAGGATTCCATCAGCAGTAGGTTATCAACCAACGTTAGCAACTGACATGGGTAATCTTCAGGAAAGAATTACTACGACAAATAAAGGTTCAATTACTTCGGTACAAGCGATTTATGTTCCAGCAGATGACTTAACTGATCCAGCTCCAGCAACTTCATTTGCTCATTTAGATGCAACAACTGTACTTTCGAGACAAATTGCTGAAATTGGTATTTATCCTGCAGTTGATCCGTTAGATTCTACCTCAAGAATTTTAGATCCAAGAATTGTTGGAGATGAACACTATAGAGTAGCAAGAGACGTACAAAGAATATTACAATCTTATAAATCATTACAAGATATAATCGCCATTTTAGGTATGGATGAATTATCTGAGGAAGATAAATTAGTAGTTGCAAGAGCAAGAAAAATACAAAGATTTTTATCTCAACCTTTCTTTGTTGCAGAAGTTTTTACTGGATCACCAGGAAAATTAGTTGATCTAGAATCAACAATCAAAGGTTTCGATGCTATTTGTAAAGGTGAATATGATCACTTACCTGAGTCTGCTTTTTATATGGTTGGTACAATTGAAGAAGCTATAGAAAAAGGAGAAAAAATGGCAAAAGAGGCTGCAGCTTAATGAGCGAAGAATTTAAAGTAGAAATAGTTAATCCTGAAAAATCTTTTTTATCTAAAGAAGATGTTACTGAAGTTGTGGTCCCAGCTTTTGAGGGAGAAATGGGGATTTTGAAAGATCATATTTCAATAATTTCTTTTTTAAAACCCGGAATTATTAATATTCAATCAAAATCTGGAGAAGAAAATTTTTTTATAGAAGATGGTATTGTTGAATTTAAAAACAACAATTTGTCCATATTAACAAGTTCTATATTTAGCTTAAAAGATGTAGATAAAAATAGAATCCAAGATCTTATTAAAATAGCCGAGGAAGAAACTAAAAAAAATGAAATTAATGATCAAGCAAAATTTTTAATAGATCAAAAAATTGATGTATTAAGATCTATTAATTAATTATTTTTTGTACTTTTTTTTGAACTTCTTTGTATACATTAAGTTTAAAGTCTACTACCAATTCAGTAATTAATTTGAGGTCTACCCATTTCCACTCTAAAAATTCAGGTTTTTTAGTTTTAATATTTATTTCATTATCTTTGCCTAGATATCTCATTAAAAACCATTTCTGTTCTTGACCTCTATATTTTCCTTTCCAGATAATTCCTAAGAGATGATCTGGTAAATGGTAGGTTATAAAACCATCAAATTCCTTAATTAATTTAACATTTTTAATACTAGTTTCTTCCTCAAGTTCACGATAAGCAGCAGTAATAAAATCTTCACCTTTATCAACCCCACCCTGAGGCATTTGCCAAAAATCTTTGGGATTATCTATTCTTTTTGCTACAAAAACTTTGTTGTCTTTATTTAAGACAACAATTCCCACTCCGTTTCTAAGCGGCAAATTTTTAAATTCATCTTTCATTTTAACCGTTTAAAAGTTTTATAGCGTAATTAAGTTGATTGTCTTTATCAGTTTTTATTTTAAATTTGTCACCTTCTTCATTAACTGTAATATCAGGACTAACTCCTACTTCTGAAATTGATTTACCAGATGGTAAATAATATTTTGCCACAGTTAATCTTATTGCTCCATCATTTTTTAATGGAATAATAGATTGAACTGAACCTTTTCCATAACTATTTTCACCAATTAAAATTGCTCTTTTATGATCTTTTAAAGCTCCAGCTACAATTTCCGAGGCTGATGCTGAACCATAATTTATCAATATAATTAATTTTTTCCCATTTGTTAAATCTCCTTTTTTAGCAAACCATTTTCGATTTTCAGATTTTTTTCGACTTTTTGTAGAAACAATTTCTCCATTATCTAAAAAAAAATCTGAAATCTTAATTGCTTGAGTTAAAAGTCCTCCAGGATTATTTCTTAAATCTAAAATATAAGAATTTACATTTTTATTATTTTCTAATTCTTTAATTTTTTTTTGTATCTGTTCGCTACTATTTTCATTAAAAGAAGTGAGCCTTATATATCCTATATTATCTTCTAATAAATCTGTTTTGACAGATTGTATTTCAATAATTTCTCTAATGATATTAAACTTAAGCGCTTTTTTTTCTCCTCTTCTTCTTATAGTAAGTTCTATGCTAGATCCAACTGGCCCCCTCATTAAATCAACAGCCTCACTAAGCGTTTTGCCTTGAACTTGTATATCCTCTATTTTAACAATGTAATCTCCTGCTTTAATTCCAGCATTTGCTGCCGGTGTATCATCTATTGGAGAAATTACTTTTACAACTCCAGACTCCATACTTACTTCGATACCTAATCCTCCAAATTCTCCACTTGTTTCAGTTTGCATTTCATTGAAAATTTCAGGTGACATATATGCTGAATAAGGATCTAAGGATTGAAGTAGACCATTTATTGCAGCATCCATACTTTCTGATTGATTAACTTCATCGACATATTCTTGGTTAATTTTTTCTAAAACTTCACCAAAAAGATCAATTTTTTTATAAATATCAACTTCAGCTGCGTGTGAAAAATTTATTAAAAATAAATTAATTAAAACAATTATTAAAATTTGAGTTTTTTTTTTCATATAATTAATTTTTCTTGAGGAATTAATTCTGACCATATTTTTTCTAATTCATAAAATTTTCTTTTTTCCGGATGGAATATATGAATTATTAAATCAATACCATCAACCAATTTCCATTCATTACTGTCTTTCCCCTCTATTTTTGAGTCTTTTAAACCATTATCCTGTAATTTTTTTAAAACTTGTTCTGATAAGGATTGAATGTGTCTTGATGAAGTTCCACTTGCTATGATCATATAATCTGCCATAAAACTTTTATCTTTAAGATCAATGCTTACTATATCGTGGGCTTTATTAAGGTCTAGAGTTTTGATAATTGTTTTTTTTAAATTTAAAGATTTATCCATTAATTTTATAAAAGATTATCAAATTTTTCTTAATTGAGAAGAAGAAATATTGACTTTATTAAATTTCACAAATGTAATCTGTTTTTTATTTAATTTCTTAAATGTCTTTGAATTTAAAGATTTTTTTTTATAGCCATGTCTATCAAATACTATAATATTGCATTTTTGTGAAATTTCCTTCCACCTATACCATTTATGAAAATGAATTAGATTATCTGCCCCCATTAAAAAATATAATTCTATTTTTTTATTTTTAGAAAAATGATTTATTAGATCAAAAGTTTTATTTGATTTAATTAAATCTTCATAATATTTAACTTTGACTAATTTATTTTTTTTAATAATTTTTTTACATAATGAAATTCGTTTTTTCAAATTATATTTGCTTTCATTTTTAAATGGACTTTTTTTCGTAATAGCCCAGATCACAGAATATAAGTTAAATTTTTTGATAGCTTTTTTAGATATCGTTAAATGACCTTTATGTGCTGGATCAAATGTTCCTCCTAAAATTCCTACTCTCTTTTTATTAGAATTATTTTCTGATTTTACCATTACTTATTACTTCATATTTATAAGACACAAGCTGATGTAATCCTACAGGTCCTCTTGGTGGGAGAGTATTAGTAGATATTCCAATTTCTCCTCCAAATCCAAACTCTCCTCCATCAGCAAATTGAGTTGATGTGTTTTGCATCGCAATTGAGCTTTTAACTTCTTTTAAAAAAATTTTAGAAACTCTTGAGCTTTTCGTAATAATAGCATCAGTATGCATTGTTCCAAATTTATTTATATGATTGATTGCTTCTCTAACATTTTTTACAGTTTTAATTGATACAATTGGTGCAAGGTATTCTTTTGACCAATCACTTTCTTTTGCCGAAATAATTTTACCTTTAAATTTTTTTTTAATTTTATTATCAGCAATAATTTTACATCCATTGTTTTTAAGATTTATTAAAACTAAATCACAAAATTTTTTTAATATTTTTTGATGTACTAAAATTGTTTCAGTTGCACCACAAATAGCTGTGTTTCTTAATTTTGCATTTAAAATAACCTTGTTAGCTAGTTTTAAATCAGCATTTGAATCGACATATGTATGACATAGTCCTTCTAAATGTCCTATTACAGGTATTCTAGAAAAATCTTGGACTTTTTTAACTAAATTTTTTCCACCTCTTGGAATTATCACATCTATGTATTTATTCATTTTAGATAATATAAAATCCACAGTCTTACGATTTTTATTATTGATGAACTGAACATAATTTATATTAACTTTATTCTTTTTAAGTACTTTTCTAAACAAATTAGAGAGAATTTTATTTGAATAATAGGCTTCTGAACCACCTTTTAAAATTACAGGGTTTCCTGATTTAAAACATAAACAAGCAACATCAGATGTAACATTGGGTCTGCTTTCATAAATAACACTTATAACTCCTATAGGAGTTGTTACTTTTGAAATTTTTAAACCATTTGGTCTACGCCATTTTTCTAATATATTATTAACTGGATCTTTTAAGTTTTTGATAGAATTAATTGACTTAATAATTAAAGAAACTTTCTTTTTATCTAAAATTAGTCTTTTAATTAAGTTTGATTGTAATTTTTTTTTAGTTGCAAAGTATAAATCTTTTTTATTTTCTTTTATAATTTTTGATTGATTTATAAGAATAATTTTTTGATAATCTTTTAGTACTTTGTCCTTTTTTTTAGTAGAGATAGATTTAGAAAAAGCTTTTTTTGCATTTTTTCCTATAGCAATTAATAAATCTTTCATTAAATCTCTACCATATCATCTTTATGAATAACTTCTGACTTTGAAATATAACCTAATATTTTTCCTATTTCTTTAGAATGATGTCCTAAAATTTTACTTATTTCATCAGATGCAAAAGAGCTGAGACCTCTAGCACATTCATTTTTTGATTTATCTAAGATTTTTACATGATCACCTTTTTTAAATTTTCCAAATACTTTTATGATACCAGCTGCTAATAAGCTTTTGCCATTAGCCAAGGCTTTTTTTGCTCCATCATCAATTATAAGCTCTCCTTTTGGTGATACAGAACTTATTATCCATTTTTTTCTAGCATCTAACTTAGATGTTTTAGATATAAATAATGTGCAATTATTATTTTTTATAATTTTATCAATTGGGTTTGAATATAAACCATTAGCAATTATCATATCACATCCAGATAAAAGGCAAATTTTAGCTGCTTCTATTTTTGTATTCATTCCTCCACTACCAAATTCGTTATTTCCTTTAAAATTTATATTTTTTAAATCTTTATTTAAGTTTTCCACTTTTTTAATTAGTTTTGCATTCTTAAATATTTTTGGATTTTTATCATATAAACCATCAACATCTGACAATAGTATTAAAGTATCAGCATTTGTGATTTGAGCCACTCTTGATGCAAGTCTATCATTATCTCCATATTTAATCTCAGAGGTTGCTATTGTGTCATTTTCATTAACTACTGGAATAAAACCAAGTTCTAAAAGATTTTCAAATGTTCTTTTTGCATTAAGAGATCTTCTCCTTTCTTCTGTATCCTCTAGCGTCAATAATATTTGAGAAATATTTAGTTTGTGCTTTAAAAAAATTTCAGAAAATAAATTCATTAATTCTATTTGACCTATGGATGCTACTGCTTGACTTTTATCTAATTTTAAATTTTTTTTATCATAATTCATTTTTATACAACCTAACGCTATCGCACCTGAACTAACAATAATTACTTTTTGATTTTTAGATTTTAACTTTTGAACATCCTTCGCAAATTCTGATAACCATTTTTTTCTTATTTTTTTTTTCTTATCTACTAATAGAGATGAGCCAATTTTTATAACTATAATTTTAGAGTTTTTAAGAAGCATAGGAAATAAGTTTGGCTTTGATTTTTAAAACTGATTTTTTATTAAGAGTTGATAAAGTTAAAATTTCCCCTTTGATTTTTTTCGAAAATTTTTCAACTATTTCGTTGGCTATTTTTTCATCGATTAAATCTATTTTGTTAAATACGATTAATTCTTTTTTTTTCAAAAGATCTAAGCTGTAATTTTTTATCTCTTTTTTGACCTCATTATATGACTTTTCCAAATCATTATTTGTAATATCTATTAAATGTAAGAGTGATTTACATCTTTCTATATGTTTTAAAAATTTTATTCCTAAACCTGTTCCCTTATGTGCACCCTCTATTAAACCTGGAATATCTGCGATAGTTACTTCTTTATCATCATAAGAAGCAACACCTAGGTTAGGGTTTAAAGTAGTGAATTGGTAGTTTGCAATTTTAGGATTTGCATTTGTTATTGAAGCTAAAAGACTTGATTTACCTGCGTTGGGTAATCCTATAATACCAATATCTGCAATGGTTTTTAGTTGTAGCCAAATTATAAACTCTTCACCTGATAGTCCTTTGGTAAATTTTCTAGGAGATCTATTCGTTGAACTTTTAAATCTTGTATTACCTAACCCGCCCTTACCACCTTTTGCAGCCACAAATTCTTCTCCAGTTTTTGTAAAATCATAAATTAAAGTTTTATTATCTTCTTCAAACACTTGTGTTCCAATAGGAATTTTGAGAACTAAATCCTCACCACTTTTTCCTGTACGGTTTTGTCCCATACCGTTTTCTCCTCTCTTTGCTTTATGATGTTGTTGATATCGATAATCTATTAATGTATTTAAGTTTCTTTCTGATTTAAGTATTATGGAACCGCCTTTGCCACCGTCCCCCCCATCAGGACCTCCAAACTCTATAAATTTTTCTCGTCTGAAACTTGGGGAACCGTCTCCACCATTTCCAGCTTTAACATATATCTTTATTTGATCTAGGAATTTCATAATACAACATTAATTTTGGGTTGTACTATTAATTGGGTTTTACTGAAACGAAAATTCTATCTGCTTTAGTTTTTTTAAATATCACTTTCCCTTTTACTACTGAGAAAATTGAATGATCTTTACCCATACCCACATTTTCACCAGGGAATATCTTAGTTCCTCTTTGACGAACAATTATATTTCCAGGTATAACAGTTTCACCACCGTATTTTTTTACACCAAGTCTTCGTCCAGCACTATCTCTTCCATTTCTAGATGATCCACCTGCTTTTTTTGTTGCCATAAATTTACCTAATTATTTTTTTTTCTCTTTAGCTACAACTGGCTTTTTATTAGGTGCAGCTATTTTTTCAGCTTCAGATAAAACTTTACCATCTTTTGAAAAAATTTTTTTAATTCTAATCATCGAATATTCCTGTCTATGACCATTTTTTCTTCTCGAATTTTGTCTTCTTCTTTTTTTAAAAATTAATACCGTTCTATTTTTTCCATTTTTAATTAAGTCAGCTTCAACTTTAGCTCCTGAAATAGTTGGTTCTCCTAATTCAAGATTTTTATCGTCTCCATAAGCTAAAACCTCGTTAAATTCTAATTTAGTCTCAGGTTTGGAGTCTTCTAATCTTTCAATTTTAATTATTTCTCCAGCATGTACTTTATACTGCTTACCGCCTGTTTTTATTACTGCAAATGACATAGATAGTCCTAGTTTTTATAAAAAGCAATATAGTCAGGGTCAAATTATAGTCAAGCTGAATAACTTAGAAATTATCCTTTAAATCTCTCAATTTTGAAAATGATTCCAAATCTTCTGATTTTAAAAAAATGTTGCACTCTAGTTCGTCCTCAATTGTGGTTGGTATTGTTGGAATTCCCTTATGTAATAAATTTTTTATTTTTTCAAATTTTTTGTTTAACTTTTCATTTTTTTGATCTTGCATTTTACAAAACTCTGCATTTTTCATTGTGTATTCATGTCCACAGAATATTTTTGTATCATTAGGGAAATTTTTAAATGTTTGAAGTGAGGAAAACATTTGTTCATATGTACCTTCAAATATTCTCCCACATCCTAAAGAGAAAAGTGTATCTCCAGTAAATAATAATTTTTCTTTTTTAAAATAAAAACATATGTGTCCAGAGGTATGTCCTGGTACATGGAATATTTGAAAACTGAATTCATCTTTGCTCCAGATCTCTTTATCCTCCAATTCTATATCAATTCCGGGTATTCTTTCTTTATCACCCGCATATCCTAATACTTTGGCATTATATTTTTTTTTTAAATTTAAATTTCCCCCAATGTGATCAAAATGATGATGTGTGTTTAATATATACTTTAAATTTGCTTGATTACTTTCTACAGAGGCAATTACTGGCCCCTCTTCACTTGGGTCTACAACACAAGCATTTTTGTTACTGTCTATAATTAAGTACGAATAATTATCTTTTAGACATCTTATAATCTCAACATTCATTTATTTCTCTATTAAAAAAATACCTAATTGTGATTCTAAATTTCTCCATGCTAAATTTTTAGCACTTAAATTAAGGGTTTTATCATTTTTTAATGCTAAAGATTTAAAAATTTTTATTTCTCTTTTTGAACAAAAATTGAAGAAATCTCTTAAAGTGCACATATGCAAATTAGGTGTATTATACCATTCGTTAGGAAGGTTTTCTGTAACTGGCATCGTACCTTTAATTAATAAATTAAGACGAACTTTCCAGTAACCAAAGTTTGGTATAGTAACAATTGCTTTTTTACCAACTCGCAAAAGTTCAGAAATAACTTTTTCAGGATCTAAAAAAGCCTGAAGTGTCTGACTTAAAATAACAAAATCGAATGAATTAATTGGGAATTGTTGTAAGTCATTTTCTGCATTTCCTTCTATTACAGTCAAACCTTTTGATAAGCAATTTTGAACTCTATTTTTTGAAATTTCTAAACCACGTATTTTTGTAGTTTTATTATCCTTCAGAAACTTCATTAATTCTCCATCACCACATCCGACATCTAAAACTCTAGAATTTTGCGATATTAGTTCTGATATAACATTAAATTCTTTTTTCATTAATATTTTTATAATTTGTTTTTAAATAGTTTCTTAAAGTTCCTAAAAAATCTGGAACATCTAAAAGAAATGAATCGTGTCCTTTATCGGATTCTATTTCTACAAAACCAACATCCGCACCAATTGCATTTAATGCAATAACAATTTCTCTATTTTCAGCAGTCGGATAAAGCCAATCTGAAGTGAATGAAATTACAAAAAATTTAGAGGTGGTCTTACTGAAAGCTGCTGATAGATTACCATCAAATTGTTTTGATAAATCGAAATAATCCATTGCTCTAGTTATGTATAAGTAGCTATTTGCATCAAACCTATCAACAAATACTGATCCCTGATATCTAAGATAACTTTCAATTTGAAAATCAGCATCGAAGCTAAATTTTAAATCATCTCTCTCTTGTAACTTTCTACCAAATTTTTCCTGAAGTCCTTTTTTAGATAAATAAGTAATATGTGCTGCCATTCTAGCAACAGCTAAACCTTTATCAGGACTCGTTCTATTTTGCCCATAAAAACCATTTTTCCAATTTATATCAGCAAGAATTGCTTGTCTTCCAAGTTCATTGAATGCTATATTTTGTGCAGAATGACTTGATGTACAAGCAATTGGTATTGCAATATGTGCTTTGTCAGGAAAGTTCGAAACAAATTGTAATACCTGCATACCACCC
>MDTB01107979.1_pt1 | contig 10417 bp, 13 predicted proteins | sample 811161 | NCBI WGS metagenome assembly MDTB01 (sample SAMN05326650, study PRJNA326480) | marine metagenome | isolation source: seawater | place: Mediterranean Sea | collected 2009
TAGTTATGTTGAAGAAGAAACAGAAAAATATGGGATAATAAGAATGTATTACAAGGAAGGGTTTATTTATTATACCAGTGAAAGAAAGAATGTGCCTTATGTAATTTTAGACATGGTAGCAAGAAAGTTTGTGATAAATAATAATTGTAAAATTTTACATGTAGATATTGTTGATGAAATAAATAAAGCAAAAGAACAAAGTAATAAAGAACCATTAGAAACTAAAGAAAAAATAGATGATGTATTTGCTAAGTTTAAGGATTATAATATAATTAAAAAAAATAACATAAATATAAAATCTAAAATAAACAATTTTAAATATGGAGGAAAAATATCAGAAATATCAACAAAAAGAATATCTAGTGAATCACATAAACTTTCCTATTCTGAATTTAAAAAAAATAATTAAATATATATAAATATGTCTAAAGCACGAGATGTTACATTTTTTGAATTTTATAATGAAAGAAGAAATTATACTATATTAGAACGTATAATGAAACCATTTGTAGATTTTATAATAGGAACGTTTGCTTTAATGATTAAAGGAATTTTTAAAATAGCGAAGGCATATTTTTATGGTACACAAGCATTTGATTATAGGTATCTATATATGGCGTTTGGTATATATTTATTATATATTGTTATATTAAGTATAATACAATGAAGCAAAGAAAAAAGACACGAAAAAACAATAAAATTATAAGAGGTGGTTCCGAAGCAGCAGCAGCGCTTGGGGTAGGTGCTCTAGGAGGATATACTCTAGGAAAAAAAAAAGAAGAAGTGAAACATGGTTTTCGCATCTTTTAGGCAGTTATTTAGATTTAGTTTGGTATTTATCAAAATCATTTATAAAAGCAGGAACATATGTTTATAAAGAGTCAGTAATTTATAGTATTGATTATTTTTTTGGAAGGGATATAACTGGCGCAGATTACAAAGATTTAACAGAAGAAGTAAAAGAAAAATTAATTTTATCTGCTCGAATGGCGGCTCAAATATCAGAAGATCCTGAAGCAATGGAAAATCTGAGAGAAACAGGAAAAGTAAGTGCTGAAATAATGAGAGATATTTTAGAAGAAATGGAAGAACCCCTTGAAGATATGACGAACGAAGCGGTGGATATGTTAGAATTCATTTGTAGAACATTAGCAGCAGCTGGTGTAGACATTACAATAGGAATAATAGGAGCAGCATTAGGACAAATACCATTTTTAGGCGGATTAATCAATTTAATAATAGCAACAGGTAGAGCATTTAACGATAGTATGAAAGCGGTGAGTAGAACAGGTAAAACTCTGGGAAGATTTGGAGAACTTATTTCATCAGCTCCAGAACCAGCTCTAGACCGTGCTATTCAAGGAAAACAACAATTATTAAATTTACAAGGTAAAATTACAAATAGTATAAATAAAATACCTAAAATAGATACATCGGTAGAAAAAAAATCAGAAACAGTAGAAGAAAAAGAGGAAGAAAAAAAGGAAGAAAAAACAGGAGAAGAAAAAACAGGAGAAGAAAAAACAGAGGAAGAAAAGGTGTCGCAAAGCGGCGGTAAAAAATTTAAATATTTTAAAAATTATAAATATAAAAAGATTCCAGCAAAAACAAGAAAACGAATTATGGAGGCAGGGTATCGTCGTCACGGGAGGAAACTTCAATATTAGAGATATATTTTTCTTTAAATTCCAAAAACCCGATTGATCTTGAAATATCAAAAGAGGTTTCTAAATGTTGTTTAGCTATTTCATAAGCCAATTTTTCATTATTGTTAAATTGACTTATGTATTTTTGGATAAGTTGTTTTTCTTCCATTTATAATGAATATTAATTAATTTATTTCTATTTCAATTTTCATTATAAGAAAAAAAACATAGAAGTTTATCCGATAATTTTATTTCACCATCGTTGATTGTTTTAGTTAGTTCATTATTAATGGTATAATTATTTTCATATAAAAAAGTAAATAATGATGGTATGTTATTAATACACATAAATTTATTGGAATCCTCTAAATCACATATAACATAGGTACAATTTTGATATGAACAGCAAGGGGTATTATCTTTAAACGGTGATAATTTAGGTAAATTAACTTTTTTAACATGAGCTGATAAAATACCTTTTGGAATGGTATTTATGCATATTATTTTCTTATATTTTTTATTATATTGGTCTAAATATGGTTTAACAGTTAAAGTATACATATACTTATAAAATTGAAACATAAAATAAAATAAAAAAAGTATTTATCAATGAATATCGATAAGAAGACGTATAGATTTAAATTGTCACCAGAAATAGTAGATGAGCTTATTTATTTTTCGAAACTGCATCAATTTGATGATAAAAAGGATTATAAAGAAGCCTGGAAACTATGGATAACTGATAAAAAGGAAGATTTTCAAAGAGAGAAGGACCGTATAACAAATTTAGGATTTGAAGGGGATTTTGAAAACAAGCTGTATATAAGTGCTAGATATTATTATAAAAATAAAATTAATTCAAAAGATAAGCCAAAAAAACGCCGTAAATACGTTTCTTGTGATCATGTTGTAATATCTCTTATGGATGATTTTATAAAAACACAAGATTCAAAACCGTCAGAGTGTTATGATGAATTTATGAAAAATAATAAAACAAATAAAAATGTAATTTCTCAAATAAACGAATTTAGAGAAACGCATTCATTTACTGCTGAAGAAATAAATGACAAACTTAAGAAAACATTTAAAAATCGGTACTTTTTATATAAAAAATAAGTGTATATATATTATATGAGTAAATTATTAGCGCAAGGGGGATTTGGTTGCATATATTATCCAGGAATCAAATGTAATGGCACGCCAACATCTGAAAAATTCGTATCAAAAATTCAAAAACTAAATCAAACATCTGAAAATGAAATAAATATAGGAGAACAAATACAAACATTAGAAAATCATAAAAAATATTTTAGAACACAGGTAGATAGTTGTCCTATAAATATTTCATCCATAGATAAAAAATTATTAAAAAATTGCAAACCAATAGATCCAAAAGAAAATATTCCTTTTATATCTATGAAATTTGTATATCTAAAGAATCCTGATTTTTTTAAATTTTTATATGATGAAAAAAAGGATGCAAAATTTAAAATAGCATTTACTATAGAATCATACTTACATTTACTTAGAGCTTTTGATATGCTTGTTAAAAAGCAAATAGTCCAATTTGACTTAAAGAATGAAAATATACTTTATGATGAAAAACAACATGTACCTCTGGTATCCGATTTTGGAATATCAATAGATATGAAAAATTTATCTTACGAAAATATGTATACATATTTTTACATTTATGTTCCAGAATACTATATATGGTCGTTTGACATACATTTATTATGTCTTCTTTTACATAATAACGATCCTAAAATAAATTTATCACATATAGAAGATGCTGCATTAAGATTTGTAAGCTCAAATCCGTGTTTTTCATTATTTTCTCCTGAATTTACAAAACTATATTTAAATAAATGCGTTAAATTTGGAAAAAAATATATTGATAAAGCTGGTGAAAAAACAAGGGATAAAAAAATAAAAGAACTCTTAAAAGGTTATTCTACTTGGGATAATTATGCGATTAGTGCCTTATATTTAAGAATGATTTATAATTTTTATAACAAAAATATTCCGCGTTCTACTTTTTTAATTGAATTTTCTCAATTACTTTTACAAAATCTTTCTCCTGATCCAGAAGAAAGATTAAGTTATGAAGATACGATTTATTCTTTTAAACAAATACAAAGTAAATTAACAGATTCTCAAGATATTACTCCTTCTTTAAATCATTCTTATGATTATGATAAGGTTATACTTGAATCTAAAAAACAAACGGAGGTCTTAAAAACAATAAAAATGGATGGTAAGAAAAATAATAAACAAAAATTAAATACTTAATGTTTGTGTCTCGCGCATTTTTTTATTGCTTTTCTTACGCATCTTGTATGAATGTGAGATGATGACCTACGTCCTTTACGTTTATTTACAGTTTTTTTCTTGCGAATTGGTTTCTTTTCTACCTTTTTACTCGACCTATATTTTTTTTTTTGCTATTTTTAAAACCTCCTTTAATGATTTACCTGCGTTTGCTCTCATAGTTTCTTTTACAGTCTTCATCCATTTATTTTCAACCATTATATATTATATAAAGAAAAAATTGATTATAATATATAATACTATAAAATTTCAATAATGCTTAAACTAACCAGATTGCTTTATCCTAAAATATTTGTCGAATTAAGTTTTCTATCATCTATGATTTCTAAAAAAGACCTTAAAGAATCCCTCTTTTGGATTTATGAATTATACTATAGTGGTTTTCATAAAGAAGCATTTTCACTCGTATATCAGTGCTATTTTGATTTTTACGCGCTATGTAATGTTTCCTTTATTGATACCATTCATAAGTATTTAAATACTTGGACTGAAAATAAAGACCCTATTATTATAGGTAATCTAGTAAAATTTATGTTTTATAAAAATGGTAATATGGAACTGTTTGAATTAAGACAAAGTATTCCGCATATTAATTCATTTAAGCTTAAAAAAGGTAAAAAACCTAAATGGATGCAGAAATATAATCCAAAATATGCAGCTATATTTAAAAATATTAGTGATTATGATTACTCTTCTATGATTTTTAAACTTAAACGATTAGATTACTCCCTATATCCTGATTATTTAAAATCTCTATACAATTACTTTAAAAATGAAAAAAATAAAGATCCAACTAAAATTCCTTATATTTTACAAGAAATACTGCATCCTGAACACGACTTTACTATTATATATTTAATATTTGTTACTTTGCTACTACAAGGTGATTATCAAAATAAAAAGAATACTAAATTTCTTCTTACTAAACGCGAGATATCTTTTATTCAAGATTTTGAAAAAATAGAATTACCTTTATATACTGTATTAAAAAATAAAAGGTTATATTCTGTTGATAGTAATTTTATTAATTCTTATGATGAATCTCTCCAGGATGTTAATATATTAAAAGAAACGAGAGAGAACTGGCGGCTTCATTCTAAAGGAACACCCTTTTGGGATAAAAAGTTTGAAGAAGACCCTGATTTTGACTTTGAATATGACGAACAACCCTTGGACTGTCAGGAAAAATCTATTGCTACTTATTTCTTGTAAATTTATTAAAAAATTGAAATTAAAAAAGTAATAGAATAATAAGCATATAACAATGGGAGTCAAAAATAAAGGAGGTGGCAATAAAGCCAAAAAACAAGGTAGAAAGCACGCGGTTGCTCCGCAAAAGAAAAAGGTTCGTTGTTCTGAAGATCCTCTTGAAATATATGCATCATGTCAAAAAAAAGTAGGTGGCGGACATATTCATGTTATGTGTATTGATGGAAAAATGCGTTTGTGTGTTATACGAGCAAAATTTAGAGGACGACATAAGGGAGATAATCGTATTGATATTGGTACATGGTTATTGATTGGTCTTCGTGATTTTCAAACTAAAAAAGACTCTGATAAATTAGAAGTTTGTGATTTACTTGAGGTTTATAAAGAAGGCGATAAAGAAGATTTAAAACAACGAGAACCTGATAAAAATTGGAAGGCTCTTTTGGTCGCTGGCGTCAACGCAAGTGATGATAATATACTTGATGACGATGTAGTTCAATTTATAAATTCTACTGAAAACGTAGTTTTACCTCAAAATTTTCCTGTTGAAGATTTACCACAAGAAAATAGTATTTCTTTAGGGGATGGAGAAGAAATTGATTTTGATGATATTTAACATTCATATTCTTCTAGTAATAATCTTTGAATATATAAATCATTCTCGTTATTTATCACCGTATTAATATGTTCTTCAATAGACCTATTAATTTCTTCTATAGAAATGGGTGGTTTCTCTATTTTTTCCTCTCTAATATCTTTTAATTCATGTCTGCAGACAGGGCATACAGCGCTTTCTTCTTTTAACCATTTTTTTATAGAATCAACGTCAAAACAATGCAAACATTCTAATTCAATCACGTCTTCATCATCTTCAAAATCTGTAAATAATATAGGACATGAGATATTCTTTTTTTGGCTATCTTTATATTTAATAATTTTTAATTTTTCTTCTCCTGTCTCTGTTAATACTTTTTTAAATTCTGGCTCTACGTCAATTAAAGGTTGATTTATATTATTCGCTAATCTCTCAAAAAAAGAACGCGCGTTATTTCTAGGATAAAATGAACCTGAACTATCCATTTCTGACATATTTTCCCCAGATATATCGGTTTCCTCCGATTCATCTTCTTCTAAACTATATGGTTGGTTTAAAAGCATAATTTCTAATAAATTGTTATTCATAATAATATATAATAACAATTTAGTTTTAAATCTATTTCTTTGTTTTTCGCTGTGATCTGCGGTTTCTTTTCTTTGAACCTCCGCGTCTTCTTTTTCCACCTTTCTTTGATTTTTTTACACGACGTTTTGTTTTCTTTGAACCTCCTCTTCTTCTTCGTTTTCTTTTCTTTGTTCTTTTTTTTTTACCGCCGGGGAGTGCTAGTCGAGCTCCAGTCTCTAGGGCAAGTTGAGCTCCATCCATGATCATACCCATGTTGGCTGGGTTTGCTAAAATTGTAAAAATATGGTTTGTAATAGCTGATGTTAGGCGTCCTCGTGCTTCTTGTGCGGCATGTTCTGTAATCAAATCTGTCGCCACTTGTGTCGCCACTTGTGTCGCTGTATTGCTTGCAATTTGTGCCGCTGTCCCCTGTGCAACTTGTGTCGCCACTTGTGCCGCTGTCTTCTCCGCAATTTTTTTTGCTGCTGCGGTCGCTTCTTTTCTTATTATTTCTCTTAACCATTTCAGACCCTGTTGTGCAATTGTCGATTTTAAAATATAAAACGCCCCATTTTTCGCAACAATTATAGCACCCTGTGCTATTTCGTATCTTGCATAATATACAACACTTGCTCCTATTACATAAGGATATAAACCTGTTACCATAAGTCCATTATGAATAGCTTTAATAATATTAATAATAAGGTTTAAAATAGATCCAGATACATCTCTAGATACGGACATTAATTTACCAAGTAATTTACATAAACAAATTATCGTGGCTGGTATATTATGAGTAAGAACTCTTCTATAAGTAATAATCGTTTCTTCTAATAAAAGCTTAACATTTTCCGTGGTTTCAGAATCCATATCATTGGGAACACTCATATTTCCAACATTTATTATCACTGTATTTAAATATTTGTCTGTGACATTTAACCCACGCTTTATGAGGGATATAGCTTGTTCTTTGCTTTTCGTGACATTCGCCTCATTTGTACTAGGCTCCGTTAAACACCTTCTAAACTCAGTTTGACGCCTATGAAACATCACTATCGCATCTTTATCCGAATCAAAACGTCGCTGATGTTCCGCCGAACCATGAGACGTGGTTCTGCCGAGTTCTTCTCGTGGTTCCAGAAACAAATCTGCAATCGTATTTTGTAGTTTCTCAATACTATTATCTAACTCTTCATGCGATTCATTACGGGTATTTAACAAAAAAATTAAAGAAGAACTAAGTGAAATAATTAAAGATAATGCTTTTGCTTTTACATTTTCATCTATTAGTAATGCCTCAGAAGCAGTTAATAATGATAATAAAAAAAAATATTTATTTTTTCCCTGACTATTAATAGCATAATTGTGTAAATTTTTTAATAAATTTTGATCTTGTTTCTTCTTACTTAATAATTCCTTTAATTTTTCAACTAAGGGTATGATATCTGCCATTGGTGGTGCTGATGCTGCTGTTCCTGTTGAATTTTCTGCTGCTTGATTTATCACTTTTACTTCTCTATCTAAGAGTTCGAAATCTTCCATTGGTGTTGCTGGTGCTTCTGCTGGTAATCCATCAGAGTTTTCTGATCTATTAAGATGCGTGTCTGGAGGACACAAATCTGGTGGTGGTTGTTGGAGCGAGGAATTGAGATCTATAACTTCATCATTGGGGGAAATTTCTAACAATGGAACATCCATTTGAGAGGCATTTTCTAAGTTAAATCCTAACTCATCATTCAATTTAAAGATATTAATACCTATTTTATCATCATCTAAATTATTAAACATAGCCAATTCATCAAATTTAAATGCTTCGACAACCTCATCAACACTCATTATTTTATCTATTGATTCGGGTAATTCTAAAAGTGGTTTAATTCTATCGCCCATTTCGCATGGGGCTGCTGTTTCTGCTGCTGCTGTTTCTGCTGCTGCTGTTTCTGCGGTTTCTAAATCTAATGATTCTAATTGTGTTAATGATGCCATTTATTATATATATTATACAAATAAAATATATATAATTCTAAAGCGAAACAATATTATAACGAGGTATGTCTAAAAGTTCCATAAAACTAGACCAAGGGGTTATTTCTTTAAGAGCATCAACGCCTTTTTCGCAAAAATTGTTAAGAATAGCGGGGCTGTATCCGGAAAACATGGTGGCGCCGGGCTGGTTAGTTGAAACAGGAAACCCAGTCGTAAGCCGAAGATTCCAGAATAAAATGTGAGGGATTACTTTATAACCTTTTTCCGCATACAAAAAATTAATATGGTTCCACATAGTTTGGTTTAATTTCTCATTTCCCTGGTGGTCTATCTGCATATCGGATAAAATAACAAGAACAATATTTGAAACTTCAAATTCTGATAGTTTTTTTTCTACACAAGCATCCAATATTTTTTTCAATGCTGAAGTGAAATTTGTATTCATTCCCCATTCACAATCATAAACTTTATTTACTTTTTCACAAAATCCTTTTTCATTTTCTAAATTAACCCAATGTGGTTGTCGATCGAAAGTTAGTACTCGTTGTCCTAATTTAGATTTAGCAGCAATAGCACATCCTAGACCAACAGCAGCAAACTTCGGGTCACCATTCATAGAACCGGAAGTATCAACCATAGCAACTAAATTACCAAGAGGTCCTAAATTTTCCAAAAAATCATTCCATTGACTATCAATAATAGATTTTTCTTGAATGGTATTATCATATTTAATCCCGTGTTTTACAAAATCATTTATACCAAGACGTTTTCCTTTAACACATTTACCTTGTTTAAAAAGATTTTCCAAATACTTTTTATAATTTTCAGCACCTATAATACGGTCTTCTGTATCGTATCTTTGCTCTTTTTTATGTGTATTATTATTAATCTTAAGATTTAAGAAAGCAGTTTTTTGCTTAGCCATAGTAATACTGGTGACAGTGTTATAGTCAATTTTAGAATAGGAACCGTTGCATTGATAAATTTGTGTTGTATTGATTTGTTTATTAAGATTAGCAACAATTTTACGATAACGACCATAAGCTTTCTTTTTAGCAGAAATAAGAGAAGCGGAGTTGGTAGCTGTAGCAAGATAGTTATAAAAATAATCTTCTGCGAGTGCAAAGAACAAATCTTTAAATTTACTATTTTCTCTTGGGATCCAACGGGAAACAAGTGAATAATTATCTTTAACCTTATTAGGATTTAAAAAAATAGATTGATCTTTGCGAAGACGGTCGTTAGTAAACTTAATCATAAAAACTTTCATAGATTTCGACCATTCAAAATTTTCCCACAAATATTTGATATCTTTCCATGATCCGTACGGGTGTTTCTCGATATTATATTTTTTACAAATAGCATCAGAAAAATCTTCTACAAATAAATAAATTAATTGCTGTGCTATTTTTTCGTTATATAGGGAGACTTTATGAAGCATAGCGTATGCCAACATATATTCACCTTTACCTTTAATAATATCTCTAGTAAATATGATAAATTTATGCATAACATTCAAAAAATAAATTTGTTCTTTACTAAGATGGATCTGGTTATATATAGCAGCAGGATTTATTTTAATAATAGATTGATAAATATTTTCAAATTTTTCAGCAAGAAAAACGAATTCATTAGAGTTGTGTTGCTGCCTGACGATTTGAAAATTCAGTTGTACTATTTGGTCCTTAATAGATGAGGACCAATTATGTTGATTGCGCCCGTTTTCTCCCATATGAATTGCTGGATATAGACCGTCCATTGCTGCTATAACACTAGTCATAATTATATTTTTTTTATTTTATTCTTTATATCGTTTATGTTTAGTTTTTCGATTTGAAGATTTAAGCATTATTTTTTTAGTATATCTAGGTGTAACATTTTCGTGAAAAATAAGAAAAATACTATTAAGGTCATTAAACATTTTAATAGATTTACTAAAGTTAATATTTTCTAAATTTGTAAGAGGTGACATAAACTTTCCAGATTGGTCTTTATTTAAAAAATCATCTAAATGGTTTATATCAATATCAATATTATATTTAAGGATTGATAATAATTTATATTTTTGATTGTTATGAAAAGA
>MDTB01200084.1_pt1 | contig 10417 bp, 8 predicted proteins | sample 811161 | NCBI WGS metagenome assembly MDTB01 (sample SAMN05326650, study PRJNA326480) | marine metagenome | isolation source: seawater | place: Mediterranean Sea | collected 2009
ATCCAAGCAATATATTTAACGTTTCTCTCTTCTATCCTTTCACGAAACCTTGTGAGGGCAAACAGTCCTTTCAATTCCTGAGCCGAAGTAGGCTCGACTCTTGGCTCAAACCATGGGAAAAAGTCATCTTTGAACTCATCTTGAGGGATTACCTTGAGCTTACGCGCTCCCTTGACAAGAGAATCAACCATGCAATCCGTAAAGCTGGAATCGGTTTCTTTATCGTCATAGGTAGCTCTTCCAAGCAAAACTATCGACTCCTCGGAGCTGATTCCTGTTTCCGCAGATCTGTATTCCTCTACTCGAGAGGAAGCGCAACCGAAAAGCAAGAAAATTGCAAAAAGTGATGTGCCATGTTTTAGGAAAGTTTTTCGCCCATTCATTTTTCTTGAGGTTTCCCCCTTGCTAACCAATTTTTTGTAGCCTCCAAAGCGGGAAACTCAATCGCTATCCTTGCGCCGGAGTCTCGGATCGCAAGTAAAGTAGCGTTATTTACAGCTTCCTCCTTGCCAAGTAGACCTCCCTCGCTTTTCCCGTACCCTAATACATCCCAACTTAAGAAAACTGAATCCGGAGCATCATATAACTTAAGCTCGTAGTTAATTGAGGCTGAGTAGAAATTCAAACCTGAGAGGAAAGGCGTCAAAAAACCGTACTCTTTTACTCTGGGGACTAAAACAGCGTCAACATCTTCAAATAATTCACTGGTGAATTCGGGGGCACCCAGAACAACCACATCAGCGAACATTGAGTTAAACAGGGATTTGAAGAAACGGAAATTCTGTTTGCCAATGTCTATATTCCAGTTCCCTATTTCGGATGACACTTCAGAATGACGAAAACTAACAAATTCTTCAGAGTAATATATTCCCACCCTCGCTTTCATTTTCTCTATTATTGGAACGGGTATAGATCCATCAATCAAGACTTCTCTCGTTGCGCATCCGGTTGTGGAGACAATCAAAAGGCTGAGAATTAAAAACCTTAAAATCATAGACGAATCCCTTGTGAGAAAATGTTCTATCAAATTAGATGCTACTCCTCAAAAGTATGATTGCATAGGTCGATTTTTGTTGGTACAAACGGAGATCCTAAACAAAACTTTTTTGATTTTGAGGCGTGATCAAGAATGGGACCAGTAATTTACCGGGAAATTGGCAAAAATCTAGGCGGTTCTATAGAAAATTCATGCTTGGTTTTTTTTATTATTATGCTTCTCAGTGTTCCTCCGACTTTATCAAACCCAAACCCCTTCTCGAGCGGAAAAGACTTAAATCAGCTGTCAGAAGACTTCTTCAAGCTGGCAAAAGTAGTCGAGATTGAGAGCAACCTCGAAAACAACTTGACCGAAAAAATAGTTACCGCAACTAACGAGGCAGGGAAGAACTTCTCGCTCATCGCCGCATTAGTGGCTGAGTCTGCGGGCGAACCAGTCGATTGCAACAAAATTTCTTCCCCTTTTTCTGAAACAAAAATTTCGCTAGCTATAGCCTCATATAAATTAAAAGAACTAGCTCTCGCAAATAGCGGGCAACCGATTTTAGTTACAAAGAATGAAATAGATAGGTTATTTTCCAGATCAAATTTACTGCTTCAAAAAATAGAACGAAACCTCGGGTGCTCGAGAACAAGGGAAATTCCCCAGCAGACCCTAGACCGGAAATCTGGATCTGGAACCAGCTTAGAGCAAGAACTTGCTCAGACCACTGAAATTTTTTCGAAACAAATGACCCTAGCCCGTACAGAGGCAGTAGGGCAAACGCTACCGCCGATAGCCGAGCAAGCAAGACGTTCAAGAGATCCATATAATGAAGACGATCAAGAATCAGAGTCCGACGGCCCTACCATTTATGACACAGACCTAGAGTCTCTTCCAAGAAATCAAAGAGACAAAAAGAAAGAAACGGATCCGACTATTCTTGCATGCGATCCAAAACAGGAGGAACAAGGATGTGAGGAAACAGGCAGCGACGATCCAATAGAAAAAAATGAGGAGGAAGATAATGAAGCACCCTCAGAGAAATCAAAAAAGGCTCCGGCCATCGAAGGAGAAATAGAAAACGAGCCGAACGATCCCGAAGTAGCAATTCCCGACTATGACGAAGCTACTGATGATATTGTAGCGCGACAAATACGAGAGGCAGCGATGGAAGAAAAAGATCCCGAGCTTTCAAAAAAATTGTGGCTAGAGTACGAGAGATACAAGGAGAGTCTATGAGAAATATCGGTGCGGCTTCTATAATGATTCTATGCTCCACTATCCTAATCAGTTCTTGCGGATCGACAGCAGTAATTTCGGCGAATAGCGAACCAGCAAAAATGGCTACCAGACAACTTGGCCCAAAGGAAATCCTTGATATTGGTATAATAACGTTCGATCCCAATATTAACGAAGATCTCGCAGAGTCTGACGAAACACCCATAGTCAAAGATGTCCGCCGGGCCGAATCAAGATTTATTGCCTATCATTTAAAAGACACGTTAGAACAAACAGGGAACTGGGGTGCAGTAAGAGTTTTGCCGAACTCGACGGAATCATCGCATTTAGAAATAAAAGGAAAAATTCTTCTCTCTGATGGAGAAATGCTCAGGCTGAGTATTTTGGCCCAAGACTCGACTGGGAAAATATGGTTAGAAAAAGAATTTGAAGATCGAGCTACCGGACTGGGTTACGAGAACCCTATAGAGGACCCATTTCAGGATCTCTATAATGACATTTCAAACGAACTGCTTATGGGAAGAGAAAGAAACTCTCTAAAAGAACTCGAAAATATTCGAACGGTAGCGGAACTTAAGTTCGCAACCGACCTAGCGCCTGAGAGATTTTCCGGCTACCTAAAGCAAGATGCATATAACCGTTACGAAATAAACCAACTCCCAGCCTACGACGATCCAATGGTCGAACGAGTTACACGGCTACAAGATCTAAATTTTCTTTTTATCGATACGCTTGATACTCACTTTAATCGATTTTATCAAGAGACTAAGCCTTCATATGACGAATGGCGCAGGAGGACATTTGATGAAGCGCTCAGATTAAGAGAATTAGAGACATCTGCTCGCAGGAGAATTGCTGCTGGGGCGCTTATGATAGCGGGTGGGATTGCAGCCGAGGGTTCAAGTGGCGCAGCCGCTTACACCGGAGCTATAGGCGGAATTACAGCAATCAGGCAAGGGATGACCAGAAGGTTGATGGCGGAAAATCAAGTAGAAATCCTGCGAGAGATGAGCCAGTCGCTAGCTAGCGAAATTACTCCCTACGTGTTAGATATTGAAGGGAAAACAGTTCAAATAGCGGGAACAGCTGAACAACAATTTATAGAATGGAAATCACTTCTCAGAAAAATTTATGCGGAAGAAACGAGCATTCCATAAAAGACTTGGTTTAACTTTTACGCTCGAGAGAAAACAATGAGTTTGGAACTGAAACCTGGTTTTGTTATTGAATCAGATTATGAATTGGTCAAGAAACTCGATGAACTGCCGGGCACTCAAAAATGGTTAGCTGAATCTAGAAGGGAAAGCCAAACGGTCTCCATAACGTTTGCCGGGTCTACTCTTAACAAAAATCAAATAAGCGAGTACCAAGAAAGATTACTTAGGGTCAAAGAATTAGCTCACCCAAACATTCTCCTTCCCATCGAAATTAATGAATTTTCAAAACAACTCTACGTGGTCGAACCGCACGCGGTTGGATCTCGACTGCTGCAAAATAACGAGATAAATCTCCACGCCTTTAAAACGATATTAGATGTGGCTATTTATGCGCATGATAGAGGGATAGCCCACGGAAGGCTTCACCCCGGGAGTCTATCGATTGACAAAAATTATAAATTTAGTGTTAAAGGATTCGGTGTTCCCAGAGAATTTAGCCCTGACCAAAAATACCAGAGTTTCATCAGGAGAAAGAAGGCCAGAAATATTTTTCCGGAAAAAGAAGATGATTATTTCTCGTTGGGAAAGCTCTTATCTTTTTGTATTTTCGGATCAACCGAAGTTGACCTAAACGATCCATATTTAGACTTGGCCACTCAAACAAGAGAACTTCTGAAAGGCCTTACGCACCAGGACGAAGAAAACCCAAAAATTTCACTAAACGAAGCTCGGTCCATTTTAGATAAACATGTTTTTAATGGGTTAGAAACAATTAAACCTGTCCCGTATAAGAAGGAAATAACTCTCCAAATCGACGGGAGTAGAAAAACACCGAATGATCAAGACACTTTAAGAAAAAAAGTTTGGGCGCCTCGAATAGTAGGGCTAACCATTGTCTTGACAATTCTATTAGTGCCTCTAGCAATGCTACTAAATCCCTCTAACTCCCTGCTTGATTCAAAAACCAACCCTTCTTCAGACGAGGCAATAGGAACAAGAAAAGAGAAGGCTAATAAAATTTTAACCCCCAAGCAGCTTGCAGAATCCGAATTAATAAAGGAACGCGGGAAAGAAATTGCAAGGGAAATTTTAAGGAAACAGCTAGACCTTGAAGGGATAAGAGTACGAATGTGGGCCAAAGCAGCGTATGAAAATGCCCAAGAAACTTTTAACCTTGCTGAAAATCTCTTCTTAGAAGAAAAGTTCGAAGAGTCTCTATCGAAATACCAAGAAACATTGTCTGCACTCACTAGCATCCAAGAAAGTTCTGAGAAAGTCCTAGAAGAGCAAGTAAATATCGGCAACAGCGCAATAGAAAATCTCGATCCCATTGTGGCGATAGAGGCTTTTTCGATCGCTACATCAATAGATCGAGAAAACTCTACTCTATTGAAAATGCTTGAGAAGGCCAGAAATCTTGGACAGTTGATAGAAATTATGGATGCAGCGAAATCAAGCGAAAACAACAGAGAGCTTGAAACGGCTCTTAGCTTTTATCGAAAAGCGCTCGATTTGGACAAAGATTGGAGTCCTGCGGCTGAAGCCCTTCTGAGGGTTAGAACAAAAATCGATAACGAGCGATACTTAAATCTAGTGTCGGAGGGCTATAAAACTTTAGATCAACAGAATTATTCGCTCGCGATCCAGAAATTCCAGCAAGCCAGAGAACTCATGCCCGACAGAAATGGCGCAAAGGAGGGAATTCTTCAAGTCAAACAAGCAAGGGTTAACCAAAAGGTCAACCGACTAATAGGAACTGCAAACGATATGCTCGAACAATTGAATTGGCAGGGAGCAATTTTAAATTTAGAAGCAGCTCTCAAGCTTTCCCCTGGCCTTAAAAATGAAAAAGTCAAACTCAAAGAAGCGAAGGAGCGAGCGTCGTTAATAGATCTTCTTCAGCGGATAATAGAGAATCCAACCGTCTTGAAGAGTGATTCAGAACTTTCAAATGCGATGGAATTATTGACAAAATTAAGTTCGAAGAAAAACATGCTGCGTCAGACTGAAGATCAGATGCAGTTGTTAGCTACCTATATTTCACTCGCGCGAATTGAGGTTCCTGTTTATTTAATTTCTAATGGCAAATCTGAAATTACCATCGAGAGAACATTAAAGCTTGGAAAATTTGATGAAAAAGTAATTGCCCTGATTCCAGGAACGTATTTTATCACTTCCGTAAGGCCAGGATTTAGAGATATAAGAAAAGAACTGATAATTTTGCCAGGATCGAAAGAGGTTGAGGTAAACATCACTAATATGGAGACCGTCAGGTGACAGAGCCAGATTATAAGCTCATTCAAGCTAAAAAGTTTCGTAGGACGTCTGCCGAGACACAAAAGCTAAATACTTATAAAAAATTTTTCTGGGTCGCCAGTTTAAGCTCCCTTTTTTTATTTTCCTCTGTTGTATTTTTATTTAATTCCCGAGCGGTGACCTTTGCGGTTTTACCAATCGATTCTCGGTTAGAGATAGTTGGTAGCTTTGTTTATCCAAAATTTGGAAGCACATACTTGCTGTTAAAAGGGGAATACAAGGCTTTAGTTAGCAAATCGGGATACGAGGATCTAACCTATGAGTTCGAAGTCTCTAAAAGCAATCCGCAAAAACACCAACTTCAGATGAAAAAACTGCCTGGAATTCTTAATTTGATTGTCTCAGACGGCAAAAATCTTATTCAAGATGCAGAAATTTATATTCAAGATGAACTAAAAGGATATTCTTCCGACAGGATTGATTCAGTTGCAGCAGGATTGCAGAAACTTGAAATCAAGCACCCCCTTTTTACTGATTTTTCAGAAACGATAGAGGTTTTAGGCAAGGGTATGGAACAAGAGATAGAAGTAATCTTGCAACCGGAATGGGCATTGATTGCTGTTGAAACTAATCCTCCAAAAGCAGAGTTGTTTTTGGGTGACGAGAGTCTCGGAAAAACTCCAACTACTGTCAAGCTTGGTCCCGGGAAAACACAACTTTTGGTTTCCCTATCGGGCTTCACTAGTAAAACTATCGATCTGGAAGTCATCGCTAATCAAAAGATGGTTCTTGACCCAATAAAGCTAGAACCCAATAAAGGAATACTGTCACTAAAGACTAATCCTCCCGACGCAAACATTAATGTAAACGACGCATTCATAGGGCAAACCCCCAAACGCCTTGAACTATCACCAGATAAATACCGTATCAGCTTCATGAAAACGGGCTATGAAACAAAAGAAGTAACTGTGATCGTAAGCTCTGATCAAACCGAATCGCTTCTAGTAAACCTCGCCCCTCTGTACGGAAAAATAAGACTATCCGGTCTCAAAGAAGGGGCCAAACTTTTTTTAGATGGCAAAATTTACGAGGGCACCCCTGGTATTCTGACCCTATTAGCTAGACCATACGACCTTCAAATAACCCAGCCCGGTTTTTTACCATTTGAAACAACTGTGCTGCCTAACCCTCTCGCGACGCAGGAGATCTTAGTGTCAATGCAAACGTTAGAAGAGGCAGAAAAATCTAAGTTCCCTCCGGAAATTTTTACCAGCATTAACCATAAGCTGGTCCTAGTAAACACGGGGAAATTTAAAATGGGAGCTGATCGGAGACAACCCGGCAGAAGGGCAAACGAAATAGAAAAGAAGATTGAAATAAAACGGTACTTTTATCTTTCCTCAAAAGAAATAACAAATAAAGAGTATCTATTATTCGATCCGAGTCATAATTCAGGATCTTTTGGAAGGGCCTACCTTAATGACCCACAAACACCAGTAGTTAATATCTCGTGGGAAAAGGCCATCCTTTTCTGCAATTGGTTGAGCGCTCGCGACGAGATCCCAAAGGCTTATTTCAAGAAGGACGGCAAATGGGAGCTATCTGCAACAGCAAGTGCTGGGTACAGACTGCCTACTGAGGCTGAGTGGGCTTGGGCTATAAGAAACTCCGAACCCAAAGAGCAGGTTTTCCCTTGGGGCGACAGCATGCCGCCTCCAAAAAATTATGGAAATTTCGCAGATGTCAGTGCAAAAAATATGTACGAGAATATAATCTTTGACTACCAAGACACATTTCGTGGACCCGCCCCACCTGGCAGTTTCGCAAGTAACAAGCTAAACATATATGATTTAGCAGGTAATGTTTCGGAGTGGGTACACGATATTTACTCAACCTCTTCAGCCCAATCTGTTCTAATAGATCCAATAGGGCCAATGACGGGGAAATATCGAGTAATTCGCGGATCAAATTATAGTGATGGGAGCTATAGTGCGCTGAGGCTGACTCGCCGAAATTATGGTTTAGATGCAAGACCAGATACAGGTTTTCGTATTGCAAGGTTCGCAGAATGAAAATAATAATCTTTTTTTTGTTAATGTGCTTATGTCCAAACCTATTTGCAGACGAAGACAAGTTGAAAGATAACGAAACAAAAACCGAAGCTCAAAAGAAAGTAAAATCATCCGAAGATAATACTCTCGATGATGGTCCTCTGCCTGATATCGAGACACTCGAGAAAATAAAAGCGGGACAAGGAAAAGCTTTCCCGAGAAACATCTGAGAGAGAATATGAAAAGTAAACTTCCATTAGAGTTTCTATATCAACTTTTGTCTTTGATCATTGCAATGATTTTAGTGCATTCAATCTACCTCCTAATAATACGGCCCTCGGCCGAAACGATATTAGAAGAACAGGCACAAATGTTAATCGAACAACCTGAATTTGTGCCAGAGCGGTCGATATATGTTGTGGTAAAAGATTTCGAACAGGAAGCCTGTTTTGTACTAATGCTCTGGGCTATCTCATTAATGGGTTTCAAAGCAAAGAGAAACCTCAGAGAACGTCATATTCTTGAACTTAATTTAATCACCATCTCGGAGGCAACAAACATTTTACCTGAAGACACACGGGCGTACTCAAGGCCTATTCAAGCGCTTGAAACAACCGACCAAGACTTGTTGCTCCCTAGGACCATAATGACCGCCTTGCACCGATTCCGCTCGACAAGAAATATTCAAGATGTCTCAACCTCGATCCAGGACGTGTGCGAGGCTGAATCTGAAAGGCTCGAATCTGAGCTATCCATGATTCGTTATATTGCCTGGGCAATTCCTTCAATCGGATTTTTAGGTACAGTAAGAGGGATTGGACAAGCTTTAGGACAAGCGCATCAAGCGGTTGGAGGAGAGATAACCGCAGTCACTCAATCACTTGGCGTAGCCTTCAACTCGACCTTCGTTGCGTTATTAATAAGCATATTAGTTATGTTTTTAATGCATCAGTTGCAACTAGCCCAAGAGAGGTTGACTCAAGAGACAAAAAGCTACTGCGACGAAAAACTGGTAAGCCATCTTAAAACATAAGGCTATAAATGAACTTAGGCATCATCAATATCAATGATATAGGCATCCAAGTTGCCCTCAATGACTCGATAATTGATACAAGCCCCGGTTATGCCGTTATAGATAAAGACAAGATTTATCTTGGCATGAGCGGGAGATCAAAGTACAAATCCCTACCAACTTGGAGACACAATCGATTTTGGAGCGAAACGAATACAGAAACACTTCCTCAAAAACACCAAATAGCGGAAAGCACCGCCGACCTAGTATTTCTTCATATTCAGCAACTCTGGGATCAGATATCGGCTGAGGCTGATAAACTTGTCATTGCTGTCCCCAGCAGCTTCGGGGAAGAAAATCTCGGGCTACTGCTTGGCATGTGTGAAGAACTAAAAATCCCTTTGGCTTGCTTTGTTGATGCCTCGATTGCTGAAGCTGCACAGGAAGAAACGCATTCTAATATTATTCACATAGAAATTCATTTGCACTCGTTAACATTGACGCAAATGAAGCGAGAAAGAATGGTTTCACGGCAAAATGTAAGACAAATCGAATCCTTCGGGCTGAGTAAATTTATTGATAGCTGGACGGCTTTGATTGCTGAACAATCAATTAAGGACTTAAGGATTGATCCAATCCATAAAGGTGAAAGTGAACAGGAACTGTTTAATAAAATTCCTCTTTGGATAAATGAGTTTCGAGGGCAGCCCTCAAAGAAATTTTCGATAGAATCGGAGGGTCGGAATCGGGAGATCTCTATATCACTAGAGAGCGTTATGGAGACTTGTGCGACCTTTTACCAAGATATTGCAGAGACATTAGAAAAAGTTAGGGCTCGAGAAAAAAGCAGCTTGATAATATCCTCCAGACTAAATGGATTCCCTGGATTCATGGACTCTTTATATCAATTAGGAGGTTTCGATATTTTAACATTAAGCAATGATTCGACTATAAAATCGATAAATAAATTAAAAAGCGAACTCCTTATTAACAATGGTGGAGTGAAATATTTCACCAAACTACCAGGGCTCGAGAAAGCAAGCGAAACGATCGGTTCCCATAGATATTCTCCAACGCACATGGTCTGGAAACATCAAGCAATCCCCATTAAATCAAATTTTGATTTCGACGCAGACATCAATGAAGGGCCTCAAAGAGCTGAAAATCCAGTGGGGAGCCTTTCTTTTTTGGGTTCCGAGCTCCACCTCAAGGTACTTAGACCAGAATTTTTAAAACTGAACGGAAAAAGGGTAAACGAGAGCTCAATTCTCTTAGCGGGAGACCGTCTAAACGTAAGAGGCACGGAAATACTCTTTGTTTCAGAATTGAATGATGGCGAAGGCTAAAGCTAAAGAAGCCAACGTATTTACGCTAGCGTTTCTTGACGTCATGTCTTGCGGATTTGGCGCAGTAATTCTTCTATACATCGTGGTGCTTCAGTATAACCAAGAGAGCCAAATTCAGGTTGTAGTGCCGGAAGTGTCAAATACTAAAGAAAAAATAAAAAAACTCAAGCTTCAAATCAGCGAACGAAGTACAGAGAAAGAGCAGAAACAAAAAATAATCAGAAATATGTTGCTTACAGACAAAGATAATGATTTATCAATCGATACTTTGGAAAATCAGATCGCCAAATTACAAAAAGAAAATGAACTGAAAAAAATGCAAACAGATAAGCTTAAAATCGAATTAGAACTCATTAACAGCAAAAAATCTTTCTTTG
>MDTB01225254.1_pt1 | contig 10417 bp, 11 predicted proteins | sample 811161 | NCBI WGS metagenome assembly MDTB01 (sample SAMN05326650, study PRJNA326480) | marine metagenome | isolation source: seawater | place: Mediterranean Sea | collected 2009
ACTGGCTCTAAAAAGAATATAGTAGACATTAAGGATGAAAAATCAAAACAGCCTAAAGAACAAACTAAAACTACTGATCAAATTAAAAGCAAAAGCTCAGATAAAGAAACTTAAACAAGAGAGATAAAAATGCGTTCACATTATTGCGGAGATATAAATAGTTCAGACATTGGCAGCAATATTGAGATCTCTGGATGGGTCCATAAAAGAAGAGATCATGGCGGTGTAATTTTTTTAGATATTCGCGATTTACATGGAATAGTCCAAGTTGTTTTTAATCCTGATTTAAAAGAAATTTTTGATATAGCAGATTCGTGCAGAAGTGAGTTTGTTGTTCATATCGAAGGATTAGTTAGAAAGAGAATTGAAGGTGCCATTAATCCAAAAATGTCTACTGGAGAGATAGAGATTGAGGCAAACAGCATGAAGATTTTTAGTTCAGCTGTTACGCCTCAATTTCCTCTAGATGACTATCAAGACGTAAATGAAGATATTAGGCTAAAACATAGATTTTTGGATCTAAGACGTCCTGATGTCAATCAAAGGTTAGTTAAGAGATCACAGATCACTACAAAGATAAGATCTATATTAGAAAATCGTAATTTTCATGAAATTGAGACTCCAATATTGACTAGAGCTACGCCCGAAGGAGCGAGAGATTATCTTGTCCCAAGTAGAGTGCATCCTGGTAATTTTTTTGCATTACCTCAGTCTCCTCAACTATTCAAACAGTTGCTAATGATTGGTGGAATGGATAAATACTATCAGATTGCAAAATGTTTCAGAGATGAAGATTTGCGTGCAGATAGACAGCCTGAATTTACTCAGGTTGATATTGAAGCTTCATTTGTTTCTTCTGAAGAAATAATTGATCTTGGAGAGGACTTGGTCACATCATTGCTCTCTGAATTTACAGACTATCAAAAAATAGAAGTACCAAGAATTTCATATAAAGAATCTTTTGAAAAATATGGATGTGATAAGCCTGATTTAAGAATCCCACTTTCACTCAACGAAATTTCCGAGATTGTAAAAGATGAAGAATTTAAAGTATTTTCTGTTCCTGCAAATGATTCTGCATCAAGAGTTGTGGCTTTAAGGGTTCCAGAAGCCGCATCCATGTCAAGAAAAAAAATTGATGAGTACACTGATTATGTTGGTAAGTTGGGAGCAAAGGGCCTCGCGTATATCAAAGTTTTAGATCTTGGAAAAGAAAATGGACTTCAATCTCCGATTCTTAAATTTTTTCAATCAGAAACCATCGATTCAATTCTTTCTGCTTTAAATGTTCAAAATAATGACATTATATTTTTCGGAGCTGGAAAAGCAGATATTGTAAATCTCTCAATGAGCTCATTAATTAAAAGATTGGGCGAAGATCTAAGTTTAATGAATTCATTATGGGCGCCATGCTGGATAGTAGATTTTCCAATGTTTGAAAGAAACAAAGAAAATAATCTTACATCTTTACATCATCCGTTTACTTTGCCTGCCGTTACAATTGATGAATTAAAAAAAGATCCAGATAATTCTCTAGCATGCGCATATGACTTTGTTTTAAATGGTTATGAGCTTGGGGGCGGTTCTTTAAGAGTTTATGAACCCTCAATGCAAAAAGAGATTTTTTCAATACTGGGAATTTCTGCCGATGAAGCTAAAGAAAAATTTGGCTTTCTTTTATCGGCATTGGCATCTGGATGTCCACCTCATGGGGGAATAGCATTCGGTTTAGATAGAATTGTGATGCTGTTAACTGATACGACTAATATTCGTGATGTGATTGCCTTTCCCAAAACTCAAAGTGCATCTTGCTTGCTTACAGATGCTCCAAGCTTCATTTCAAATAACCAACTTGATGAAATTAATATCAAATCAACTTTTGAATCGGAGTAATAGATGGCCGGACATTCTAAATGGGCAAATATCAAGCATCGAAAAGCAAGACAGGATGCATCCCGAGGAAAGGTTTGGACTAAGGTTATAAGGGAAATTACCGTTGCTGCAAAAGGTGGTCCTGATCCAAGTGATAACCCAAGACTTAGGTTAGCTCTTGATAAAGCAAATGCAGCAAATATGCCGAAAGATACAATCAAGCGAGCAATTCAAAAGGGTTCCGGTACTGGTGAAATGGGCATTATTGAGGAATTGACATTTGAGGGCTATGGCCCAAACGGAGTTGCTATTCTAGTTGAAACGATGACAGATAATAGAAACAGAACCGTTGCAGATGTACGCCATGCTTTTTCAAAATTTGGAGGTAATATGGGAACAGATGGATCGGTTGCTTACCTATTTAATAAGCTAGGAATTATTCAAATCTCTCAATCCTATGATGAAGACCAAATCATGGAAATTTCATTAGATGCTGGGGCTGATGATATTTATACTGCAGATGATTATTTTGAGATTATTACCACACCTGCAAATTTATCTAATGTTGTTGAAGCATTTAAGAAAAATAATATTGAAACATTGCTAGCTGAAAATACAATGAGAGCTGACACTTTGGTGAATTTAGATCAAGATGCATCTGAAAAAGTTCTTAAAATTATGAATTTTATGGATGATCTTGATGATGTCCAAGAGGTTCACACAAATGCTGAGTTTCCAGAAGACTTTTCTGAGGAGAGATAATTTTGTCGATCAATTCAAGGACTAAAGGAGCAAATTTTGAAAGAGAGATTGGTAACTTGCTTGTAGAACAATTAGGTTTAAAACAACCCGTTAAAAGAATTCTAGAGCAAACCAGAACAAAAGAATTGCCAGATTTGAAGTTAGGTAGATGGTGCTTAGAATGCAAAAGATATGGTGACGGCTCAGAGCCATCTCAAGATTGGTGGGATCAAGTTTTAGCAGCTACTGGAGATGGAGAGTTCCCAGCTTTAATTTATAAGTTTAATCGTCGACCAATTAAAGTGAGAATACTTGCAGGCACAATAATCCCAGAGCTAGATTTTTCTCCAATGACAATTGATTTAATGTGGGAAGATTTTGTAGAAATTCTTCAATATCTTTTTCAGGTAGATATAGAACAACATGAATCCTCGTTTCAGGCCTAAAGATTTTCATTGTAGAGTTTACGTAGAGGATACTGATTTTCAGGGCGTTGTTTATCATGCAAATTATCTCAAATACCTTGAAAGAGCTCGATCTCAGTTTCTAATAGAGAATAATCTATCTCAAACAAATGCAATGTTGAAAGAGAATGAATCTTATGTTGTGAAATCCATTAACCTTTCATACTTCCATCCAGCAAAATTAGAAGATGAATTAACCGTGAGCACTGAAATTGAGCTAGTTAGCAAAGCAAGAACTATATTTTTTCAATCTGTTTTAAATGCAAAAAATGATACACTCATCTGCAAGGGTGAAGTTGAAGTTTGTTATATTCAAAATGACTCAGGCAGACCAAAATCTTTCCCCTTGGATTTAATAAAATTATTTCATAACTAATATGGATGACTTTTCAGTTCTAGATTTATTTCTTCAGGCAAGCCTTATTGTTCAAGCTGTAATGGTCTTACTTTTAGTGGTTTCAATCATTTCATGGATTGCTATTTTTGAAAGATATTTTAATCTAAGCCAAATTAAACAAGCTAATCAAGCATTTGAAAAAGAATTTTGGTCTGGTAAAGATCTTAATGAACTCTATGAAAATATTAATGAAATTTCTAGTGATGAGTTGGTTGGTTCCTTGCGAGTTTTTAAGCATGGATTTGAAGAATTCTTAAGACTAAGTAAGGGTCAACAAATTACTATAGAGGATCTCGAAAGCGTCAATAGAGCTATAAGAGTATCTTTGGCAAGAGAGGAGGAGTCATTAATGCTGCATCTTCCTTTTCTGGCTAACGTTGGATCAGTGAGTCCATATGTTGGACTTTTTGGAACCGTGTGGGGGATTATTCACTCTTTTCAAGGACTTTCAGACGCAACTCAGGCAACAATTAATGCTGTTGCTCCTGGAATATCAGAAGCATTAGTAGCAACCGCTTTGGGCCTTTTTGCTGCAATTCCAGCAGTGGTTGCTTATAACAGATTTGCTTCAGACTCAGACACCCAATTACAGCAATCTTCCGTGTTCGGCGAAGAGCTTGCTAGCATTCTTTATAGACAAACGGTTAAAGCAAAGCTTTGATATATAGAATTGGAAAAAGGAAAAAGCTGAATGCTGACATTAATGTGGTCCCATACATTGATGTAATGTTAGTTCTTTTGATTATATTTATGGTACTTTCTCCTCTTCTTATTCAAGGCATTGAAGTAAACCTCCCCAAAACTGATACGACCAAAATGTCAGTTTCAAGCGAGCCACTTGTAATTTCAATTGACAGTCAAGGCGAGTACTTTATTAATCTTGGCGAAGAGCAATTACCAATCTCTCTAGTAGAATTGAAAAATAAAGCTAAAATTATTTATAAAGCAAATCCTGATATTGAAATTGTTTTTAAAAGTGATGCAAAGGTACCTTTTGACTATGTGGCAAAGGGCATGGCAAGTATTCAAAGTTTAGGAATTCAAAAAATAGGAATTATTACTTCAGGCTATGATAGCTAGTTTCAGATATTTACAAGCATCGCTATTTTCTTTTTGTATTCATGCTGCTCTTTTTTTATACATATATGGAACCTTTGATCCTAATTCATCTCAGACATTGTTGATATCAAAGCCTCTTCAAATAGAGCTAAAGTTTGATCTGCCATCTCAAGATGAAAAAAAACTAATCAAAAACGTGACTAAGATTGTAGCAAGTCCAGTTAGGCAAACTCTTCAAAATACTGTTTACTCCAAACCCACTGATTCAGATCAGACTACACAAAGTAATTCCTTAATTGAATCCAGCATAGCTAATCTTTTATCAGAAGAAATCGAGACTGAAATCAACAAAGAGCAACAAGAAATATCAATGTATGCCCAAAAAATCATCATTACTATAGAGAATGCTTGGATGAAACCAAGAAATATACCTGAGGGTCTAGTCGCAAATTTAAGACTTAGAATTAGGCCTTCTGGAAGGATTGCTGGAGTAGATCTTATAAAAAGTAGCGGCAATCTAAGGTTTGATAACTCATCCATGCAAGCTGTAAGAAGAGTCGAAACTTTTAATTTCTTTAATTCAATGCCCAAAACCTTATATGAGAATGAGTTTAAAACCATTTCAATAAGCTTTAATCCATCATGAAAAAAAATTTATTTATAATTACTTTATTGCTTCTGCCGACGATAGGTTTTGGAGAGCTTTTTTTAGAGATTACTAAGGGTTCAGAGGATTCTTTTAAAATAGCCATGATTCCATTTGAGGGCGATACAAATATTTCAAAACAACTCAATAACATAATGCGAAATGACTTAATTCGTACAGGCGAGTTTTTTATGCTTGATGAAGAACTGCTGCTACCTGTAAATATTGTCAATGACGAACTAGTTTATAGTGATTGGCAGTTTCTAGGAATCGACTATTTAGTAACTGGCAAGATAGTCAAGGTAAAAAATTCTATAGATATTAGCTATGAAATCTTCGATGTTCATAAAAAGAAAAAGCTACGAAGTTCAAAGGTATTTGGTATACCAAATCAAATTAGACAGCTTGCGCATTACACAAGCGATGGAATTTATGAATCAATAACTGGTATAAAAGGCATTGCTGCTACTAGACTCTTGTATGTCAATGAAATAAAAAATTCTCAATTAGTCTCTGCTTACAAACTTATGTTGGCTGATTCTGATGGCGCTAATGAAAAAACTCTTTTATCAAGTTCAGAACCTATCATATCTCCCTCTTGGTCACCTGATGGAAAAAGAGTTGCATATGTGTCATTTGAAACAGGAATAGCAAAAGTTTTTATTCAAGAAATTGCATCTGGAAAAAGGGAGGCAGTATTATCAAAAGATACTCAGATAAGTTCTCCCTCATGGTCTCCAGATGGCAAATATCTTTCTCTGACTCTCTACCAAGATGGAAATGCAGAAATTTATATTTTACGATTACGTGATAAGACCTTGACAAGAATGACTAATCAATTTGCAATTGATACAGAGTCTTCTTGGTCTCCTAAAGGAAATAAAATTCTATTCACGAGTGGTCGCTCCGGCTCACCTCAAATATATGAGCTTGATCTAAGAAAATTAAATCCAAAAGCAAAGCGTATTTCATTTGAAGGAACATATAACGCAAAAGCTTCATATCTTCCTAAGGAACAAGGAATAATTTTTGTTCATCGGTCTGATGATGGACTATTTCACATTGCTCTTAAATACAAAAGAGAAAACTTTATCAGAGTTTTAACTGAAGCAAAGATGGATGAATCTCCTAGTGTTGCTCCTAACGGTAATATGGTAATCTATGGTATTAAAGAAAAAGATCTAAGCATGCTGGCCGGATTTAGTCTTAGTGGTGCCAAGTTTAAGTTACCTGCATCAATTGGCGAAGTCAGAGAGCCTGCCTGGTCAAACTTTTTAAGATAATTTACTTGAAATGGAATAATAATTATGAAAAATTCACTCAATCAATTTTTTGCTCTTTCAACGATACTAATTTTTTCTGCGTGTAGCTCTGTTCAAATTACAGAAGAAGCTGTGGCTGACCAAAGTGTTGCAGGCGTATCAATTACATCAAAATCTATAACAACTCAAGCCGTCTTAGCAAATGCAGTAGTATACTTTGAGTATGATCAGTTCAATCTCACTGCCAAATCAATACAAGCCTTAAAAGGCGTCACCGATCTAATGGAAAGCAATTCTAAAATTACAATTTCAATTGAAGGACATGCTGATGAAAGAGGGACTAGAGAATATAACTTAGCTTTGGGTCAAAGACGTGCTGAGTCAGTTGCAAGCTATTTGATTGCAAATGGAGTTAAAAGAAATAGATTGATTACAAAAAGCTATGGGGAAGAGAGACCTTTGTCTTTAGGTTCTAATGATACTGCATGGTCAAAAAATAGAAGAGTCGAAATCAAGTAATTTTCTTTTTAATGAAAATTGTTTTTGCTATCCTTGCTTTCTCGCCACTATATACTTTTTCTCAAGAAGTAGACGCTTCTGATATATTATTCTTAAAGATACAGGAGCTTGAAGGTGAACTTTCTAGCCTCAGAAGTGAGCTTGAGTCCCAAGCATACCTAATTGAAAAATTATTGAATGAAGAGTCAAACCAATTAGAAAATAGAGTCTCTGTGGAAAGCCAAACTGACTCAGCGATAAGTACTTTCAGATTTGAGGGAATTAATGATTCTAAAAGCATTGAGGAGGTCTATGATCAAGCAAGAGATGAGTTATTTGAAAGAAAAGATTCTCAAGCCGCTAAAGAATCTTTTAGCTTTCTTGTAAACAACTTCATAGATGATGAAAAAACTCCTTTAAGTCTATTTTGGCTGGGAGAAATTCTATTATTAGAATCCAACCTTGAGGAAAGTGAAAAATTTTTTCAAAGATTAGTTTCAGACTTTCCTGATCATTTTAGAACACCACTTGCACACAAAAAAATTGGTGATATTTTAACAATGTCTGATGATCCTGGTGCAGCAAAAATTAAGTATCAATTTGTTGTTCAAACATTCCCTGAAAGTAGCGCCTCTTCATTAGCCTTGCAGTTATTAGAAAATATGGAATAATCACATCTTTTTAATGGAATCCTATCTCGGGTCGCTAGCTCAGCTGGTAGAGCAGTTCGCTTTTAACGAATTGGTCACAGGTTCGAATCCTGTGCGACCCACCATATATTTAACAAATTAATCAATGTCTCAGCTCATTGCTTCTTCAAAAATTTTTTTTAACAGGATTTTACTCTCATTTACTAAAGAGTCTTGTCTAGCAGGTTTTTTCTTTTTTTTAGTTCTATGCTCTTGGTATATCTTGCGACCCGTTAGAAATGAAATGGCTGTTCAGAACTCAGATATTCTTCCATATCTTTTAGGGGTTGGAGCTTTCGTAATGCTTCTGTTGAATCCAATTTATTCTTGGCTTGCATCCAGAAGAAATTTAAGAGGAGTGCTGATTGGAAGTTATTTATTTTTCATTCTTAATTTATTAATTTTTATTGTTTTATGGGAATTTTTTAACTTTTCATCGAAAATTTGGCTTAGTCAAATTTTTTACATTTGGTGTAATGTTTATTCTTTTTTTGTAGTTTCTATTTTTTGGGTAGTAATTATTAACCTCTTCCGTGGAGATGGTGCTGCAAATGTTTTTGGTGTTATTGCTGCAGGTGGATCATTGGGAGCATTTCTTGGTTCTGAAATATCTAAGCAATTGGCCTCAACATTTAATGAATCAGGTATCATCTTCTTTACGTTAATTTCAATTATTTTCTTGATGCTAGCGTTAGTTACCGGACTAATGTTGCTTAATAGATTCCTTTTTGTAGAAGGTATTAATAAGTCTGCAGGAGGAACAAGCTTTGATGCTTTAAAAAATATAATTTCTTCTTCCCAAATAAGATCGATAGGATTGTATATGTATCTATGGACTGGAATGATGACAATTCATTGGATCACCTCAATTGACATAGTAAATGCTTGGTCTTCAGATGGCGGCAATAGAATTATTTTCTTTAGCAAGATTGAACAAACTGTAACAATCCTCACATTATTCACACAATTTTTCTTAACTTCTGCAATTATAAGATTTGCTGGACCTAAGAACATTCTTATGTTTTATGGATTAATATTTTTGGGTGCATTTATCGGCTATTATTTGAATCCATCAATTGGGTATGTGTTTGTTATTACAATTATTCTAAGATCATTTGAATATGGAATTAATAAGCCTACAAGAGAGCTTGTTTTTAGTTACTTAAAAAGAAAAGATAGATATAAATCAACAGTTATGGTTGATACGTTCATAGTTAGAATGGGAGATTTTTCTGGCAGTGGATTTATTCTACTATCTAAATCATTTGGGATAGCTTTCTCACAAGTGCCACTATTAGCAATTCCGTTTGCTGGATTTTTAGCAATTCTTGGTTATAGCATTCCGCCTAAAGAAAAGTTCAAATCTTAAAATCCTCTTCTTTTTCCCAATCTCGCCTGAACAGATTTTATTTTTGTCATTATAGTTTCTGATGTCTGAAAAGAATTACCTGACAGACCAAGAGCAAATTGAAATTGACTCAATGCATTATCAAAATCTCCAATAAGTGCAAAATATTCACCACGACTTAGGTGGTACCCAATAATATTTTTTCCTGCTCTTTGGACTTCAGACAATTGCATCCACAAACTGGGATCATCATTTTTTTTAATCAAAAGATTTCTTAAAATCTCTTCTGCTTTAATACTTTCCTTTTTAGCACTCAAGATATTAGATTTAATAATTGATGCTGGATAATTCCCGGGGGCTATGTTGAGCACTGCATTAATATTCTCTAGAGCATCATCAAGACGTTGACTCGATAGCAAAATTTCTGATTTTGTTATGTTTAGTATTAAATTTTTAGGAAATTTATTTAAAATTTTATTAATTAGTTTTAATGCTTGATCAGTTTGGCCATTAGACTGCATAGCTAAAATTAACGCATATTGATTTTCATGACTTGGATTATCAGAAAAAAGGTTTTTGAAGAATCGTACTTTGCTTTGAGGCGATGAATTCTCGTATCTTTCCTTCAATCTAGCTTTGACGAATTCAAAATTAATAGTATTTTTTTTACCTCCTGAAAATTCAATTTGATCAACTGCATTAAATGCATCACTTATTCTTGAGGATGTAATAGGGTGAGTTAATAAAAATTCTGGTGGATTATCTCCTGCTAATTTTCTAACTTTTGCCATATTTTCAAACATTTCGCCCATGCCAGTTGGGTCATAACCAGCTGCAATTAAATTATTAAAGCCATACCTATCAGCCTCTCTTTCAAAGATTCGACTATAGCGGAGTTGTTGTTGTGCCAATGCAGCAGGACCAGCAATAAAAGCTGAAGGGTTATTTGAGATAATTGCTAAAGCAATTGCTGAAACCATTACTAAAGATGATGCTAGATTCGTATCTCTTCCCCTTAAAACATTTCTTGCAAAATGACGTTGGCTTAAATGAGCTAATTCATGACTAAGTACAGATGCTAATTGAGCCTCATTGTCCGCATTTAAAAATAAACCTCCATTTACTCCAATTATTCCTCCTGGAGCAGCAAATGCATTCAGAGATTTTTCATCGATCAGCACGACAGTAAATTCTCTATCTTGTACTTGGGATGTTTCGGAGAGTCTATATATTAACAGTTCAGTATATTCCTGAATAATAGGATCATTGATTAGTGGAGCTTGCGCATAAACTTGTTCAAGAAATCCTTGTCCTATAATTCTTTCTTGTTCTAAGGAGACTACTCCTGATACTCGATCACCTAAATTTGGTAAATTAAGATCTTTTTCTTGAGAATAGAGATCTTGAGAGATTAAAAATAAAAGAAAAATAGAGCTTATTA
>MDTB01065395.1_pt1 | contig 10416 bp, 10 predicted proteins | sample 811161 | NCBI WGS metagenome assembly MDTB01 (sample SAMN05326650, study PRJNA326480) | marine metagenome | isolation source: seawater | place: Mediterranean Sea | collected 2009
AGTGTAATAGGAAATAATTCACATCCATTTTATAAATGGGCACGAAAAGATTATGGTATTGGTGCAATACCCAAATGGAATTTTCATAAAATTATAATTGGAAAAGATGGAAAAGTTGCAGAAACATTCTCCTCAATAACAAAACCTTCATCTAAAAAATTCATTAAAGTAATTGAAAACTTGATTTAACTACTAAAACTTAATCCATCATAAGCAGGGGTTATATTTTTTGGTAAAATTTTTTTTAATTCAAAATAATCTAAATCCGTATGCAAATTTGTAAGAATAGCTTTTTTAGGTTTTGTTAAATTTATTAAATTTAAAGCTTCTTCTAAATTAAAGTGTGATGGATGTTTATCAATTTTAAGACAATCTAATACCAAGAAATTAAGATTTTTGAGATGATCTATATTCTTCAACGATATGTTATTACAATCACTTATGTACGCAATTTTATCTATTACATACCCGGTTGATTTTATTAATCCATGAGTAACTTGGAAGGGTTTGATGGTCAATTTTGTATTATTTTTTTTTATAGAAAAACTTTTATCGATTATATTCGCTTTCATAATCGGCTTATACCCTTGCTCCTCAATGAAACAAAATCTGTAAGATTTTTTTAAAGCTGTGATCGTTCTTCGACTACCATAAATTGGAATTTTTGATTTATTTTTCCAATAAAACGGTCTCATTTCAAATATACCGGCTGTCTGATCTGCGTGTTCATGAGTATAAATAATTGAGTCAAGATTTTTAATCTTATTTTTTAAAAATTGATACTTTATATCTGGTGAAGTATCTATACAAACAGACAAATTTCCTTTTTGGATATGAGCGCAACACCTAGTCCTTAAATTTTTGGGACTTTGTTTGAGATTACCTCTGTAGTTAGTTATCCATGGAGATCCAAGAGAACTTCCGCATCCTAGAATTGTAAATTTACTTTTCAATTTAATTTACCAAACAAATTAAAAAAATTGTTAGTTGTAACTTTTGAAAATTCATCAAATGATAAATTTTTTATTTTAGATAAAAACTTTACTGTATGTATTATGTAACTGGGTTCATTTGGTTTACCTCTTAATGGCACAGGAGAAAGATATGGAGCATCAGTTTCAACTAATATTTTTTCGTTTGGTATATCCTTGAAAGTATTGGCTAAATCCTGAGATTTTTTGAATGTTACTACTCCACTAGCAGAAATATAAGCACCTAGGTTTAATAATTTAAAAGCGAATTCTCGTGATCCGGTAAAACAATGAATAAGGATTTTAGTTTCTTTTTTTTTTGAATATTTTTCTAATATTTGTAACGTTTCTTTTTCTGCGGATCTTGTGTGGACTATTAGTGGCAGATTTTTTTCTTGAGCGGCTGATATGTGTTCCTCAAAGGAATAGATTTGATCTTTCTTTTCAGAATGATTGTAATAAAAGTCCAATCCTGTTTCACCAATACCAATAATTTTTTTATTTTGATTGACTTTGTTAATTATATAATCACTTTTAATATGTTGATGCAACTTAGCTTCATGAGGATGGATTCCATAAGTACCGTAAACACTTTCATAGCCATTTACTATCTTAAGTATTTGTGCAAAACTTTTATCTTCTGTCGATATGGTAAGCATGTATTTAATGCCATCTTTATTTGCTCTATCTATTGTTTCGTTTAAAGCGTTTGACATTGGTTCGTAGGTCAGGTGGCAATGTGAATCAATTATCATTTTCAATCTTTCTAAATAAAATATCCAAATTTTTTAATTCCAAATTATAGTTAAAAATGTCATCTTTTTTAATATTATCAATTGTAATATCCTTATCAGATAAATTAATAGTATCTAAAACTTTTTTCGTAGAAATCGGTATAATTGGATTTAAAAGAATAGAAATATTTTTTATTTGCACCAAAATTGTATAAAGAATTGCATTCATTCTTTCGGGATCTTTTGTTTTTAAAGACCATGGTTCTGAGTCATTAAAATATTTGTTTGCCTCGAATGAAAAGTTAACTACCATTTTAATATATTCATTCAAATTTTGTTTATCTATGTAACTAACTAACTTAGGAATGTTATTTTTTATATTTTCGATTAATTTTATATCATTTTCTTTTAATTTATTTTTCTTTGGTATTTTATTTCCACAATTTTTTTTAATAAATGAAAAAACTCTTTGACAGAGATTACCGTAATTATTAGCTAAATCATTGTTTATACAATTTTTAAGATTTTTCATCGAAATACTTCCATCGTTTCCTAAAGAAACTTCTTTTATTAGATAATATCTAAGTTGATCAATTCCATAATCTTTGATTACCTCAATTGGATCTAAAATATTACCAAGTGATTTAGACATTTTCTTATCATCTGAAAGAATCCAGCCATGTCCGAATACTCTTTTAGGTAATGGTAAATTTGCTGCAATCAAAAAGGCCGGCCAGTATATTGCATGAAATCTTAAAATATCTTTTCCAATAATATGAACGTCTGCTGGCCAAAAAGCTCTATATTTTTTATCTTCGGTATTAGGAAAATTTAGTGCGCTTAAGTAATTTGTTAGTGCGTCTAACCAAACATAAATAACATGCTTGTTGTTTTGTGGAACTGGAATTCCCCAAGAAAACGATGTTCTGCTGATAGACAAGTCTTTAAGACCTTTTTCTACAAAACTAATAACTTCATTTTTTCTTGATTGCGGCAATATAAAATTCTCATTTTTTTTGTAGTGATCTAGTAACTTTTTCTGAAAGGCGGATAATTTAAAAAAATAAGACTCCTCCTCAACCCATTCTACTTCTGAGCCTGAAGTTTTTGACAATTTTCTACCACCTTTTTCCTCGATTTCTTCTTTATCATAATAAGCTTCATCTGATACAGAATACCATCCACTATATTTATCCAAATAAATATCTCCTGATTTTATCAATCTATTCCATATTTCATTAACTGAGTCTAAATGTCTTGTTTCAGTAGTTCTAATAAAATCGTCATTAGTTAAATTTAATATTTTTGTTAAAGATCGGAAAGTTTGGGATATTTCATCGCAGAATACTTTGGGATCTTTTTTCATTTTTTCAGCTTCTTTTTGAATTTTTTGACCATGTTCATCTGTACCAGTTAAAAATAAAACATCGTAACCTTCCAATCTTTTAAATCTTGCAAAAATATCGGCTACGATACTTGAATACGCATGCCCCATATGTGGTTTTCCTGATGGATAATATATTGGAGTTGTAATATAAAAATTTTTAGTCATTATGAATTTTCATTTTTAGAGAATTTAATAAAGTGTTTTGATTTAAATTATGAATAAAGAATTCATCAATTGATTTTAATATAGATGATGTATTTTCTAAGAATTCTATTTTATTTTTATTCTTCTTCTTATTTAATTCTTGTAAATAATATTTTGTAAAATAAAATATTAATTTTTTATATAGAATATCTTTATCTTTTTTATATAAATTAAGTAAAAGATTAATATTTGTTAGAAAGTTTTTACTTAAATCAATTTTATTCTTTTCAAGTATATAGTTATAAATAACGAAATTTCCAGGAGAAGTTAATATCCCGTCTGGTTTAATAAAAATATTTTGTTTAAAATGTTCAATTAAATTTTGTGTAATTTTAATTTTATTTTGTTTATTTAAAATTACTTTAACTTCTAAACATCTTGATTTAATTGTTTCTAATAAATTTTGTGATTTATTATTTACTAAAATAAAAAAATTATTTGAAGTTGGCTCTTCAATTATTTTCAACAACCCATTAAGACTATTAATGTTCAAATTATCTACATCATCAATAATTATAAATCGATGGTTATTTAGAGCAGAGGACTTTGAAATTTGCTGTTTCAAAACTCTTATTTCATCTATTTTAATACCCTCAGATTTTGATCCATTTAAATATATTATGTTCGGAAACATCTGATTTAAAAATTGATTGTGAAAACTACTTTCAGCATTTAGGATTTTTTTTTCTTCGATATAATTTGTTTTATCAAATATAAAATGCATTAGGTGACAAACCAAAGTAAACTTTCCTATACCTTTTTCACCTGTAAAAAGTATAACTTTTGGAAATTTCTGTTCAACATATATTGATTTTAGAAAGTTAAAATATTCATCTAATCCAAATAATCTTGGGCTATTTTTGGGATTAAAATTTTCAAATAGTTTCATATTTTTTTTAAATATTTCTTTACTGTATTAAAAATTATTTTTTCTGTTGTGTTGTCGTTTTTTGAAGTATTTAAAATAAAGTAATTCTTTTTATTTTTTGCTATTTTTAGAAATGAGTTTTGAGCCTTTGTATAAAAAGACTGGGAAAAATTATCATATCTATTTTTTATTTTTCTTTTTTTTAATCTTTTTCTTGAAGTTTTCTCAGATACTTTAAGAATAAAAGTAATATTTGGTTTTATGTTTCTTAAAATATGCTTATGAATATTATTTATAAAATTAAGGTTAACTTTTTTTCCATATACTTGATAAGCAAGGGTTGAATCGATAAATCTATCACATATAATTACTTTTTTTTTCTTCAAAGCTGGAGCAATTTTTTCAACTATATGCTCATTTCTGGCTGCTAAATAAAGTAATGTATCTGTATATTTATCAAACTTCTCTTTTTTATTTTTTTTGAAATAATCTTTTAGAATTAAGTTTCTTATTAATTCTGCTCCCTTAGTTCCACCTGGTTCCCTAGTTAATATTGTTGATATTTTATTTCTTTTTAGATTATTTAATAATTTTTTACTTTGAAAAGTTTTTCCACAACCTTCTACACCTTCAAAGACAATTAAAAAAGGTTTTTTTTTATACATCACCCCAAATTAAATAATTAATAGAAGTCACTAAACTTTTAAAAAAATTTACTTTTTTTAAATTCTCAGAAGCAAATAGGGGTAAAGATTTAATTACCTCGTCTTTATTAGAAATTACTAAATCAGCTATTTTTTCATCTTTTTGAACAGGTGCAACAATAGGACCAACATATTTTAAAGAAACTTTTAAGTGACTAATATCTTTTTTATTTATAGTTACATAATAATCGTCTTTTGTAATTGCTTTAATTTTATTACTTTTTCCTAACCAAGTATCAAGTTCAAATGTAGTTTCTCCTTTTTTTGATATTTCAAAAGTGTTCGTATTTCGAAATCCCCAATTTAGAAGTTTTAAAGAATCTGAGCTTCTAATATTTTTTGAAGGGAATCCTGATACTACTGCAATTAATCTTCTGTCATTTTTAACAATTGAACTAGCTAGAGAATATTTTTCCACAGCTAGATATCCAGTTTTAACTCCATCAGCACCGACATTTTTATACAGCAAAGGATTTCTGTTACCTTGTTTAATCGGATCTCCTCCAGTCCTATCCCATGTAAAAGTTTTTTCTTTAAACATTTCGTAGTAAGTTGGATAATTTTCAATTAAAAATTTTGACATTAAGGCTATATCTCTAACAGTTGATACATTATCAGGATCATTAATACCTGACGAATTTGTAAAATTTGTAGACACCATACCAATTTCTGCAGCTTTTTCGTTCATCATTTCAGCAAAATTTTCTTCGGAACCAGCTATGCCTTCCGCAAGTGCAACACACGCATCGTTCCCAGATGCAACTATTATTCCTTTTAGTAAATTTTCAACTGAGACTTCATCATTAACCATAATAAACATTGATGAGTAACCACTTTGAGATAATCTCCAAGCATTTTCTGAAACAACAAAAGTATCATCTAAAGAGAGTTTATTATTTTTTAATAAGTCAAAAGCAATTATTGATGTCATTATTTTAGTCATTGAAGCAGGATAAATTTGAGAGTCTGCATCAAGTTCATATAAGATTCTATCTGAGTGATGGTCAATTAAAATACCCGTCCTCGCATTTATATTTGGATTAGCATTTGCGATGCAAAAGAAGAAAAAATAAAAAATAATTACTCTAAAATATTTATTCATAAGTGATAATATCAAGTTCTTCAAAACCAAATTCTTTCAATTGAATGTAATCATTTTTCATAAAATTAATAGTATTATATGGTCCTGATAAAAGGTTTATCTGTTTAGCGCTTTCTTTTATTATTTTCAACTTTTTAATATCATAGTTAGGTATTTGTTTAATGATTCTTTTTTTAAGAAAATTTGCAGTATCTTTTGAATAAAATGAACCTATGAGAATGAAAAAATCATCCTTTTTTTTCTTTTGCTTTTTGTTTTTATTTTTTGAAATGTTAGATATTTTCACAGAAGAAACTGGTGCATTGGAGGATATCTTTTTCTCCTCGCTATAAATTTTAGCTTTTTCAGCAATAAAAGATTTATTTTTCTTTATCTCTAAAATCTCAATAAATGGTCTATCTTTATTGATTTTCAATTGTTCAGCAACTTTTTCGGTTATTAAAATCTTATAAAAATCTGGGTAATTTATTTTTTTAGTATTTTTAATAATTAGAGAGTCATTTGTTTTTGGATTAATAATTTTTACTAATGCAAAAGTTTTTAATCCATTGACAGATATTTGTAATTTACTATTATCTAATTTACCTTTTATGATTTTATTGTTGTAATCTACCTCATTATAAATGTAGGCGAAGCCTTTAGAATTGTAAGGTGTTCTATTTTCTATTTTTGTTGTATTGGTGCCACAAGAATAAATAAAAAGTATAAATATTAATAATCTAAATTTCATTTTCAAAATTTTCTTTTAGAGTACAAACAGCCAGAGCAAATCTTAATGATCTATTCCATTTTAAAATTTTTTCATAGTTGTCAAAGATTATATATGCCGGTGAATGTGTTTCGGAACCTGGAATAATGTCTTTGTCAGGAATTATTATCGCGGCATTTAAATTGTTTTTTATATTCAATTCCTCAAAATTTTTGATAAATTTTTTAAAAAAAGAGATATTTTTTTTATTTTTTATAGCTTGCGCAGAAGAATTTAAATATTTTTTTGGTATATTGTCACTTAACTTAATTTTAAAAAAACAGGGTTCATCTTTTTTCCACCCTATCTTTTTTAAATAATTAGCAGCAGATGCAAATGAGTCTTCTGTTTTTTTTAATTCAATTTTTTTATTTTTATTAAAATCAATGGCATAATTTCTAATAGTTCTTGGCATAAATTGGAAATTACCAAATGCTCCAGCCCAAGATCCGTAAAGTATATTTTTATCAATAATTTTTTTATCCACTAAATTTAATAATATTAATAATTCTTCTGTAAAAAATTGGCTTCTCCTTTTATCAAAGCTAAGTGTAGCTAATGATGAAATTATATCCATTTTACCTAAATATTTTCCAAAATTTGTTTCAATTCCCATCAATGCTAATAATAGTTCTTTTTCAACATCAAATTCGTTTTCAACTTTATCAATCAAAACCTTCTCTTTTTTATAAAGTTTGATACCGTCTTTTACTTTTTTTTTTGAGGATCTTTTTTTTATGTAAGTAAAAGTGTCTTCATAAAATTCAGGTTGATATCGATCATATTCAATTACTTTTGGTAAAAATTTTGCATTTAATAAGACATCGTTTACAACTTCTTCAGAGACTCCTGAATTAATAGCTTTAATTTTAAAATTTTTAAGCCAATAGTCAAAATTATTTTGTGAACAATAAACATGTGAAGTCAGCGATATACTTATTATTAAAATAAATTTAATGATTTTTAACATTTTTTTAATTACCATATTTATTATTTGTTAACCAATAAAAATCTAAGCACTTATTTATTGTTATTTCTTTACTTTGATAGTAATAAATAGTGCAGAATAGTTAAGGAGAGGTGGCTGAGTGGTTGAAAGCACTGGTCTTGAAAACCAGCAACGGGGCAACTCGTTCGTGGGTTCGAATCCCACCCTCTCCGCCATTATAGTTTAAATTTTTTGAAAATTTTGGATATTTTATTTTTTTCAATTTTATTTTTTCTTATATCAAAATAATAGAAGTTCGAAATTAGTTCGTCTTCGAAACTTAAAAATTTATCAAGTTCATTTAAAAAACTCTCATCAAAATCATCAATATACTTATTAACAAAGGAGCTTAATAGAATATCCATTTCTTTAGTTCCTCTGTAACCAGCTCTATAAATTAATTTTTTTTTATAGATTTCTAATTTATTGTTCATGTAATTATATTATACATAATTTGTTTAATTATATGAAAAAAGATTTTTTATTTAATGAAATTAATAGATTAAAAGGTGTTGGGCCGCAATTATCAAAATATTTAAAAAATAAAAAAATTGAAAAAATAAAGGATATAATTCTAAATTTACCATATTCTGAAACTGATAGATCAAAATTAGTGAGTTTAAAAGAACTTGAAATTGGTAAAATTCAGTCTATTAAAGTAATAGTTAAAAAGTTGTATTTCCCCAGACTGAGAAATTTACCAAATAAAATTATTTGTGAAGATGATACTGGAAAAATAGATATTGTTTATTTTAACAGCCGTGAAGGTTATTTAAGAAAAATTTTTCCAATAAATAAGTGGATAATTATAAGTGGAAAAATAAATTTTTTTAATAAGAGATATCAAATGACAAATCCTGATTATGTTACTACTCTTGAAAACCAAGATTATGTTGTAAAAAATATACCTAAATACAATTTAACAAAAGGAATTAATGAGAAAAAATATAGACTTATAAGCGAACAAGTTATTAGTAAGATACCTTATATTCACGATTGGTTAGATAAAGGCTTTATCAAAAAAAATAATTTAATAAATTGGAATGAAAGTATTAATAACCTCCATACAACCAATGATGCAAAAAATATTAAATCAAAAAGTTTTAGAAGATTAGCATTTGATGAGCTTTGTGCAAATTTTTTAACATTATCTGAAAATAGAAAAAGAATTAAAAAAGTTAAACATCCAAAGAACTTTGATAAGAAAAGCACAGAAATTTATATAAAAAATTTACCCTTTAAACTAACTAATGGACAAAGGAATGCATTAGCAGAAATTAATTATGATCTTTTAAGTAAGAATAGAATGTTTCGTATTATCCAAGGTGACGTTGGTTCTGGAAAAACTATTGTGTCTCTGTTAGCAATTATTAACGTTATCAAAAGTGGATATCAATGTACACTAATGAGTCCTACTGAAATTTTAGCTAAACAGCATTATGAACTTTCTAAAAAGATTTTAGATCGGGGAAATTTCAATATAAGTTTTTTAACTGGAAAAACAAATTATATTGAAAGAAAAGAAATATTGAATGATCTTGAAAAAGGAAAAATAAATCTTTTAATTGGAACCCATGCACTCTTTCAGAAAAAAATTAGTTTTAAAAATTTGGGTCTAGTAGTTATTGACGAACAACATAAATTTGGTGTGAAACAAAGAAGTGATCTTGCAAAAAAAGGGGGCGATAATTGTGATGTATTACTTATGTCAGCGACACCAATTCCAAGAACAATGATGATGTCTAATTATGGTGATATGGACGTTTCAAAAATTACGGATAAACCCCAAAAAAGAAAAAAAATAATAACACTTAGTAAGCCAGAAAAAAAAATAAATGAACTATGGCCATTTATAAAAAAACAAATAGACATTGGTAATCAGATTTTTTGGGTTTGTCCTTTAATTGATGAATCAGCTTTTTTAGATTATTCCTCCGCTAAAAATAAATTTAAAATTATTAGTGATAGATTTAAAAATAAGGTTGGTTTAATTCATGGTGCCCTTGAAAAAGAAAAAAAACAAGAAATTTTAAAGAAATTTTTAGAAAAAAAAATTTCAATACTTGTTTCTACTACAGTTATTGAAGTTGGTATTGACTTTCCTAATGCAAATTTAATAATTATCGAAAATGCAAATAAATTTGGTTTATCTCAGCTACATCAATTACGCGGCAGGGTTGGAAGAGGTGTAAAACAAGGTACCTGTATTTTGTTATTTAAAGAAAGTTTAAGCAAAAATGCCATTAGGAGAATTAAAATTTTAAAAGAGTCTGATGATGGTTTTTTTATTGCAGAGGAAGATTTAAAATTAAGAGGTTTTGGTGATTTAACTGGTTATCAACAAAGTGGTATTAAAAACTTTAGATTTGCTGACCCAGTAAATCATGAAGATTTATTTTACCTAGCTGAAGATTATGTAAAAAATATCGATAATAATATTAATCACAAAAAATATTCTTTTCTCTTAAAGCTATTTGATAAAGCTGAAATTATTAATGTAAGTGAAATTTAATCAATATTAGATGTGCCTGCTGATACAATAAATTTTGAGGCTTGTTCAAAAGAAACATCTAAATATATTAAATCATTTTTAGGTACCATTAATAAAAAACCACTAGTGGGATTTGGGGTTGTAGGTACAAATACATTAATTAATTGATCGCCTATTTTTTTTTTAATTATACCCTCATTTTCTTTAGTCGCAAAACCA
>MDTB01014508.1_pt1 | contig 10415 bp, 9 predicted proteins | sample 811161 | NCBI WGS metagenome assembly MDTB01 (sample SAMN05326650, study PRJNA326480) | marine metagenome | isolation source: seawater | place: Mediterranean Sea | collected 2009
CAGCAGATCCTCCAATAAATAGTAAAACAAATACTAGCATATTTGAAAATGCTGGCCAACTATTAAAATCTTCAGTACTAAAGCCGGTAGTAGTTAAGAGCGAAACAGCTGTAAATACAGAGTGCCTAAATGAAGATATATTGAGCTCATATTCAGGAGTTCCAACGATGTTAATAAAAAACAATACACTGAAAATTATAGTTAAAATTATATAGTATCTAAACTCTTGATCCTTGAAGTATTCGAACTTACCTTTTCCAATAAAATAGTAGTGAAGAGAAAAATTTGTTGCTGCAATAAACATAAATATTATTATGGTCCATTGAACAATAGACCCAAAAGAACCAATACTTGCATTTTGAGTAGAAAAGCCTGCAGTCGCAATAGTTGTAAAGGAATGACAGAACGCATCGAACCAAGACAGTCCTTCTACTTTAAGAATAAGTGCTAGAATAAATACAAAGCCTACATATATACCCCATAGAAGCTTAGCAGTTTGCTTAACTCTTGGAGTTAACTTGTCTGCTGATGGACCCGCAATTTCTGCCCTAAAAAGCTGAACTCCTCCCATTCCTAACATTGGCAATATAGCTATAGTAAAAACTATAATACCCATTCCCCCAATAAACTGCGTAAAGCTTCGCCAAAAAAGTAAACCTTTTGACATTTCTTCAATCTGATAGGTTGCACTTCCTAATATACTGGCACCAGTTGTAGTCAGCCCCGACATTGCTTCAAAAAATGAATTAGTTAAAGATAAATTATTATTAATAGAAAAATAAAATGGAAGAGAACTAAAGAAGGCCATTGTTATCCAGCCAAGTGTAACTATAGCAAATCCATCTCTTGAACTTAACTCATACTTATGCTTAGACCTGAAAATTAACATAGATGTAAAGCCTACAAACATAGATATTACTATTGATTTAATCAGTGCCAAATGATCGCCATCACTATAATACAAAGACCAAGCAAGACTAAAAAGCATGGATATTGATAGAAATACCAATATATATCCAATTATATAAAATATTGGCCTTTTAAGCATCAGATGAAAATTCTTTCTGCTTTCTTTAAGTTCTCTTCTTTTGTGAACAGAAGTATAAGGTCATTTTCTAGGATTTCTGTCTTTTTGGATGGAATTATATTTTTATTTCCACGTGATATTGAAGCAAGACAAATACTTTCTGGAATATCAGACAGTCTGTACTTTTTCTTAATATACTTACAATCAGGAGAAACTCTAATTTCTAAGGCATCAATATCAAGCTCTTCAAATGAAGATACAACTAAATCATTTACATCAGACTTTATAATTTTCATCACTTCATTAACAGCTGAAATATTCTTACTTATAACAGCATCTACACCAATCCTTCTAATCGATTTCAAGTAGCTTGTAGTTGAAATATGAAGAATTGAAAGTTTCACACCATAATGCTTTACTATAAGGTTCGCTAGTATATTTGTTTGCTCATTTTCTGTCACTGCGACAAAACAGTCAACATCCGATATATTCTCAGATTCGAGAAAATCTATATCAAGTCCATCTCCAACTAACATTAAAACTTCATTAAGTTTTTGATCGATTAGATGCGCTTTTTCTTGATTTTTTTCAACGATCCTAACATCGTAATCAGTTTGCAACTCCTTAGCTAATAATCGTCCAACTTTACCTGCACCTAAAATCAATATGTTCTTAACGTTAAATGGTGGTTTCCCCACCATTTTTAATATTGAATTTATATCTTCATCTAAGCCTGTAAAATAAACTATATCATCCTTCTTGTATGTAGTTTGTTGGTGTGGAACAAAACTTTCATCATTTCTAAATATCAAAACGGTTTTATGCTTTACAAAAGGATTTGAAAGTAGGACATTCTCAACAGTCCTTCCTATCAAAGAAGATGAACTATCTATAACTAATCCTACCATTTTAACTTGGTCATCCATGAAAGCCTGAACCTCAACTACTGATGATTTATCAATTATTTCTGAAATTTCTTTCTGTGCGGCCATTTCGGGATAAACAATGTAATCAATGCCAAACTGTGAAGGCTTAACAACAGCAGTTCTATGTGTATATTCTGTATTTCTAAGTCTACATATGATTTTTTTAGCACCCATCTGGTGGGCAATTCTTGATGCAACTAAATTAACTTCATCAATTCTTGTTACGGCTATAAGGTAGTCAACTGAAGGCATATCTATCTGCTGAAGAACTCTCTGCGAAACACCATCACCTTCTATAACCCTTGCATCTATATTATTCTTAATTTTTTTACACTTATTAGGATCTATATCAATTACAACTATATCATAATCGTCATCACTTAGATGCTTCGCTAGATTGAATCCAATCTCACCTCCTCCAATTATAACTATATGTAAAGCAGACATAATTAATTTATTTTAACAAAGTTATAGTAATGGACTCTTCATATAATTGACTGTCAGATAACATTTCTACTGTATATCTACCACTATCCAAAGTTTGCCCAAGCTTATCTTTGCCATTCCAACTAATTATATAATATCCAGGCAAAATGTAATCTTCAACTAATGTAGTCACAAGTAAATCCTCTGAATTAAAAATATTAATTTTGATCAAACCTGCATTTGATACTTCATAGGGAATGGTTGTAGTTTTTTTAAAAGGGTTTGGAAAGTTGGATTTTAATGCCAATTTTTGAGGATTATTAACTCCAAGTAAATAATCTAATGATTGATTTATCTCAATCTCTTTTCCGAATTCTCCTGCAAGTAAAGAGTTCTTTATCGATAAATTTGAAGCTCCATTAAAAGCATTAATTGGAGTAAACGATAAGAGTAAAAATTTCTGAGATTCCTGAGTACCTGCTTTAACAATTTTATCATATGATAAGGAAAACATTAGAACCTTCATGTGGCCATCTTTAACAAAACTACTCCATATCTGAATACCTGATAATGGGCTCTGAAGATGATCGGGTGTAATTAATAGGGAACTTTCATCATAAAAAATGTCAAATTGAAGTCCATATCCATCTTCTTCAGATTTAATATTGAAAGCAATCTGATTCAATGGTTTACTACTCTCATCATGTAGCTGTGAAATTTCCATTTCAGCTGGAAATAAAAAACTACTAAACAAACAAAGAATAAAAGGTATCAATTTAACTCCAATAATTTTTAATTAGATATTGATAAATTAATCACTAAATTGAATAATACAAAAAAAAAATAACTACTTAGCTATTCTCTCAATTTTAATATTTAGACTATTTAATTTTTCTTCTATTTTTTCATATCCGCGATCAATATGATAAATTCTAGAAATTTCACTTATACCTGTTGCTGACAAACAGGCAATGATTAATGATGCACTTGCTCTAATATCCGTTGACATAACTGGAGCTGCAGTTAACCTACTAACACCGTAAACAGTTGCAATATTATCATTTAATTTTATTTTTGCACCTAGTCTAATCAGTTCCGAAATATGTGTAAACCGGTCTTTATAGATTTCATCAATTATTGTACAAACTCCATCTGACAGGGACATTAAAGCCATCCACTGGGCCTGGAGATCAGTTGGGAATCCAGGATAAGGGGCTGTAACCATATCAACAGGGTGAATTTTACCAGTTGAAACTACTTTTAAAGTACTATTATCAATATAATCAATGATAGTTCCAGATTCTTCTAACTTATTAATAATTATTGATAAATGAGAAGGATTAACGCCATTCAGCTCTAACTCTCCACCAGATATTGCGGCCGCCATCATAAATGTACCAGCTTCTATTCGATCAGGAATAATTGTATAATCAACCTTGCTTTTCATTTTAGAAACGCCATTTATAATAAGCTGCTTTGTGCCTAATCCTGAAATCTTAGCACCCATGGCCTTTAAAAAATTACATAAATCTTCAATCTCAGGTTCAAGTGATGGATTTAAAATTATTGTTTCACCTTTAGCTTTTACCGCGCCCATCACAACGTTCCCAGTTGCACCAACGCTAACTTGCTCAAAATTAATTTCTGATCCAATAAGGGGACCTTGGGCATTTATATTTCCACCATCCAAATTTATTGTAGCACCCATTTTTTCAAAAGCTTTAATGTGGTAATCTACAGGTCTAGGGCCCCAGGCACACCCTCCAGGCAAAGAAACTACAGCTTTACCAAACCTACTTAAGAATGGGCCTAGCATATAAAAAGATGCACGCATTGTTTTAACTAGTTCATATGGAGCAACGTAATTAGAGCACTCCCTAGTATCAACTCTAAGAATATTACTTTTAAAATCTACAATTGCGCCTGATAATTCAAGCATTTTTATCATGGTCAATGTGTCTCTTAATATTGGAACATTTCTAATTGTATACTCAGCTGGTTGAATAATTGTTGAGGCCATAATTGGCAGAACAGCATTTTTAGCTCCACTTATAGAAACTTTACCTGCTACTTTTTGAGGTCCATTTATTAAAAATTTATCCATATATCTAATTTTTTAAAATATTCTTAGCATGCTCCATACTTGATTTATGAATAATATCACCGCTTATCATTTTTGCTATTTCATTAATTCTAGATTGACTGTCTAACTCTTTTACATCTAAAATAGTTTTATCCAATCCTGTTTTTTTAGTCACATAAAAGTGTGATACACCTTTTGCTGCAACTTGCGGAAGATGGGTAACGCATATAACTTGGCTTTTTCTTGAAATTTTCATTAGAAGGCTTCCCAGGTTATCTGCTATTGCACCTGAAACACCAGTATCTATTTCATCAAAAACTATAGGAGTATTCAAGTTTGATGATATATTTTTTATAATTAGAACTATCCTTGAAAGCTCACCTCCAGACGCCACATCCTTAAGGGGCAGCTTAGATACACCTTTGTTAAATGATATAAAAAACTCACAAGTTTCTAATCCGCTGATTGCAAGATCTTTATTTGCATTGAATTTTAAATCAAAATCAACATCTTGCATATTCAATGATAAAAGACCTTTTTTAATCATACTTAAAAACACATCCTTACTTTCAAATCTTATACTCTGAAGCTTTTGAGCTATTTCAATTAGCACTCTTTTATCATTTTCGATGATTTTACTTAGTTTCTCAATTTCAAAATCTATTTTTTTATATCTATCAAGTTTATTTATGATTAAAGACTTGTAATTAACAGCTGACTCTAAAGTTCCACCATATTTTCTTTTAATTGTTTCATAGAATGAAGACTGTCTCTCAAGCTTTTCAATAAGATCTGATGGATAACTAGATGAACCATCATACCTGCTTAGCTCATTATTAATCTCATTTATTTCTATTGAAATAGATTTTATTGACTCATTCACAGAAAGGAGTATTGGGTCATACTCTTTTATACTGGAAGAAATATTTTTTATGTTTTCCGAGTACGAAGATAGACTCTCTGGGCTTGAATAGATTAGCCCCTTTAGTGTTTCTACTTTACTTGAGACCTCTTTATGGTTTAATGATTTTTTTAATTTCTTGAATACCTCGCTTTCTTCAGTATCTGAAATATTGAATTGACTAAGTTCATCTAATTGATAGCTATAAAGATCGTGCATCTCTACTAAGGTCTTTCTTTCATCATTAAGTATATCTAAGTCGTTCAAGGATCGTGAATAATTTAAATACCTATGCTGATACAATTCTAACTGATCAATTGAACCTGAAAATGAATCTAATACTTCAATGTGGTGTTCTTTATCTAAGAGTTTATACTTTTCTTGTTGATCATTTACATCCATTAATCTAGCTGCAATTTTTTTATATTCAGTCACTTTGGTAGGCTCATCATTAATATAATTTTTAGTAGATTTTAAATTAAAAACTCGCCTTAAGACATATTCTTTTTTTCCAGATATAAAAACACCCTCAATTACCGTATTATCTAAGGATAGAAATTTTTTTCCTAAACTTGATCCTGTTAGAAAAGATATGGCTCTTACAATCAAAGTTTTTCCACTTCCACTTGGGCCTGTTATTATATTAAGCCCATTATTGAAGCTTATATTTATTTCTTCAATAATTGCATAATTCTTGATATAAAGACTTTTTAGCATTTCAGCTCGCCCTTTTAAGTTTTTGAATATAAATAATCAATCCAACATGAGCCCCTATAATATCAACGACTATATCTTTTATGTCATAAACTCTTGATGGTATAAAATACTGAATAGTTTCATCTAAGAATGGAAAAAATATAATAAATATTATTGTTATCACAATAAAATTATTTTTATACAAAGACCTTAGTGCTGAAGCTGATAGAAATCCTAAAATTAAATACTCAAAAAAATGAAATGCCTTATCGTATTTCCATATAGGGAAAAAACTGTTTACTTTTTTTGAATCAACCAATGAAAGAGCAATTATTAAAAAAATATAAAATAATAAAAAAACTATTCTTTTATTCATATGCTATTAAATGTTTTAGAAATCCAATCTATCAATTTATAAGCTGTTAGTCCGTACTCACCTTTTTCCTGAACATAACAACTTGATGCTTCACTATGAACCCATGTTCCAATCATAGCTGAATCATCTAAACTGTATCCCTGAGATAGCAGCGAGGAGACGATTCCAGCCAAAACATCACCGGTACCTGCTGTAGATAACACCTCGCTTCCATTGCTTAAAATTAACAATTCCCCAATAGAGTTAACTATTATAGTAGTTGGGCCCTTTAAGATTAAAACTCTTCCTTCTAAATGCGGTACAATTGAAAGCAAAGAATCAATAGGATTCTCAATGATTCGATCTATATTGATTTCAAATATATTAGAAAACTCTCTATAATGAGGAGTTAAAATTGTGCTTTGAGGTAGATCATTTATGTTTAAATTTTTATTAGATAGACATATAAGTCCACTGCCATCCAAAACTAAATTTTTACTGTTAAAGCTTATTACTTTTGAAGCAAATTTAATTGATCTTACGTTCTCATCAAGGCCTGAACCAACCAAAAGGCAATCAGAATTTTCGGCAAGCTTTTTGCCATAAATTAATTCAGGATTTTTGCTCAAAAAGCCAAGATTTTTATCTTCAAAAGATACCGATATTGATTCAATGGAGTTGGTTTCAATGATAGATCTTATAGATTCAGGAAGCATTGACTTTACGATGCCCGAACCTGACTCAACTGCAGACTTAATTGCAAGTACTGCAGCTCCTGAATATTTTTTTGAACCTACTAGTGTTCCAAGCCTTCCTCTGCTGTATTTGTCTAAATTTTTTAATTTCTTTTTAATGCGGCACCTAACATCATCCTTTTCGATTAGTAGTATTTTTGATTTAAAATTTTTAATTTTGTCAGGATATCCTATATCGGCAATTGATATACAGCCTGAGTTTTCTTTGCCCTTATTAAAATAAAGTCCCTTTTTAGGAAACCCCATTGTTATTGTATTATCTGCCTTAATTGAAGCCCCTGCTTCCATACCATTGTCTGCATATATGCCTGATGGCATATCTATTGAAATAACACTTTTTTTAGATCTATTTATTTTTTTTATAATATCTAAATATATATTCTTAAGGTCTCCCTTAGTTCCAATTCCCAGTAATCCATCAACAATAAAGTCGTAATAGCTGAAGTCAGGGCTGGAACTAGCTATAACATCTTCTAAATCAATGCCATGCTTGTCAATTTCAAGGAATGTGTCTTCCATCAAAAAAAGATTTGAGAATATATTATTATTTTTAAAAATTTTATGGGCTTCAATTCCATCTATTCCATTATTACCTTTACCTATTACAAATAAAAACTTTTTATCTTCAATATTTTCTATAAAGCCAATACAGTGCCTGTAAATAGACATTGCAGCATTGCTAATAAGTTTTTTTTCTGAAATGAACCCAGCTGAGACTGAAGCTATATCTGCATCATAGGCCTGAGATTTTGAAATAACAGCAATCATTTAGAAACAACCATCGCTATGGATGTCGCATACTCTCTTGTGTGTGATATGGAAATACTTATTGATTGGATATCTTTAAAATTACCATGAAGCTTAACATAAGGAGCACCATCAAATTTCCTGACAACCTCTATATTGAAAAATGAAATGAAACTTAAAACACCAGAACTTAGAAGGGCTTTCTTTACTGACTCTTTTGCGCTGTAAGTTCCGCTAAAATGTATAAAAGGGTTATCTTTAGATCTACAGTAATTAATTTCTTGATTTGAAAAAATTTTTTTAAAAAACCTATGATCGTATTGAATGACTAAGTTTTGAATTCTATTAACTTCAGTAATATCAGTTCCAATAAACATCTATAAATTTAACTTATAATTGATATTATTTCGTTAAAGTCATGCAGGGTATAATCAGCCTCTTTACAATCAGATTCATTGCTATTTCCATATTTAGCAAAAGCTGTAAGCATTCCAACACTTTTAGCTCCTACAACGTCTTTATCTGGCCAGTCACCAACCATAAGACAGTTTTTTGCCTCTACATCAAGTTGATCTAAAACTTCTAAAAAAGGCTCCTTTGATGGTTTGTGCTTGCCCGTATCGTTAAAAGTAACAACCGCATCAAACATATGATGTAGATTGACTGTGCATAGCCTGATCCAGGCTTCCCTTGAAGGTGCATCAGTGACTACTGCAAGTTTTATATTTTGCTTGATCAGATTAATTAGCGTCTTTTTGACCCCTGGATAGAGTATTAAGGATGCCTCCTTTGCCTTCCTATATGAGACAATACCTGCAGCTAATATCTTATAATCTATATGACCAAGTTTTTCCTTAATAAGCTTGTCAAAAACCTCTTGGTTCTCATAGCCATTGGTTTCATATATATCAAAGATCCTACTCTTTATATCAGAACTGCTGTAGATAAAACCAGCTTCAATCATGCCTTCAATAGCGGCATCAACAGCAGATACCTTCATTTTCATGAAATCCATAAGGGTATTATCTAGATCAAAAATTACTGCTTTAATCATGTAAATTTATTTGCATCCAAACTCACTTAAATAATACGTAATATTTTTCAAGTAATTCGTAGCAGACGATTTAAATTGCCTGTCTTTTTTTGCCCTAGTAAGCGCTTCCTCCGCTGCCACTTGATTGCAAAGATGTAGCTCAGCTAGGCCAAGATAATAATAGGCTTGAGGATTGTTCTGTTTAAGAGATATAGACTCATAGGCATACCTCTTTGCATCTTTAAACAAGTTATTATTTTCACTTAAAGATTCACCATATACAATACATGCATCAGATAGGTATGTATAAATTTTATATAAATTCTTTTTGCCTTTCTTATCAATGGTTTTAATTGCATTATTATAGCTTTCAATGGAGTTCTCATATTTACCTTTAGATAGATATACTTTGGCTAAAGTTTCATGTGCCTTAGAGTAATCAGGATTAATTTCAATAGCATTTAACAGGAAATTAATTGCTTCATCTGCCTTACCTAATGAGTTGTAACACAAACCCATCTGGTAGTAAGCTTTTGTGTAATTTTGATCGATCCCTACAGCCTTTAAATACGAATTAACAGCATCTTCATATAAACCTTTTTTTTGATATGAATCTCCAAGATAATAAAGTATTTTCGGCTGTCTTTCTATATTAGAATATGAAGAAAGAAGAGAGATGCTTTTATCATACTCTTTGACTTTAGAGGAGTTGTAAATATAGGCTAATTTTTCATATGCCGTAACGTAGCCAGGATCTATATCAATAGCTGATTTGAGCTCTTTAATAGACTCATTTATTTTCCCTCTTTTAAAAAGAGTAATTGCAGACTTTGTTTTATTTTTGGAAATATTTAGAACTGCATTTGAATATTTTTCTACATAAGGTTTTTGTTCTCTAGATTTTATAAAATAAATTCCTGCATTATCTAAGTCTCTAAGCTTCTGATAGGTTATACCGATTAAATAAAAGATTAAAGAGTTGTCAGGATATGCATTTAAAAGGACTTTATATTCTTCAAGTGACTGTTCAATTGATCCTGAGTCTCTCGTTTTTTGAATAAGCTTTAATTCATTTTGGAGTTCTTTTAAGGATTCAAACTTTCCTTTTATTAAATCATACTGCTTCGGATCTGTACACTTCTCTAATGCTGACTTGTAGTATTTCCCTGTACCATCCATATCATCCATTAAATAGCTAAGCTCAGCTGCTCTATTAAATACTTTATAATTTTTGCTTCCTTGATCTATTAATAAAGCCAATGAATCAAGTTCATTTGAAATATTAAAATCTAGCGACACCTTGCTTGGAAATAAAAATGATACGGTTAAATATAAAGTCGAGATAATTAAAGTTTTAAACATATGACAAAGATTCCTTTAATGTGCTGAAGGCGGGACTTGAACCCGCATGAGAATAATCTCACTGCCCCCTCAAGACAGCGTGTCTACCAGTTCCACCACTTCAG
>MDTB01070625.1_pt1 | contig 10415 bp, 5 predicted proteins | sample 811161 | NCBI WGS metagenome assembly MDTB01 (sample SAMN05326650, study PRJNA326480) | marine metagenome | isolation source: seawater | place: Mediterranean Sea | collected 2009
TATATTCTTTCAGGTGATACTGTTGTTGACGCTCATGCCTTTGAAAGGGATCTGGGAGAGGAGTCTTTCCAGTCTTATCCCGTTGGTAAAGAATGGTATGGTGGTTCAGGAAACACAAAAGGGTTGGAAAATGATCCTGTTATTAATACCAATATCGTTATTAATGAAATTATGTATGACGCTCCCTCTGATGGAAGAACGGCTGAATACGTAGAGTTATACAATAAGAGTTCAGAAACCGTTGACTTAAGTGGTTGGGAATTTGTAGATGGGATAAGTTTTGAGTTTCCCGAAGGGACTACAATTGGTTCAGGTGATTATTTAGTTATAGCTGCGGATGTTAATTGGATTAAAAAAACTTATGGAGATATTCCTGTTATAGGTAATTTTTCAGGGCAGCTAAGGGATTCTGGAGAGCTTTTAAGGATTGAAGATAATTCAGGTAATCTCGTTGATGAAGTTTACTATTATCCGTCTGGAGATTGGCCTGAGCAAGCTGATGGGGATGGCAGTAGCATGGAACTAAGGCATCCAGATATGGATAATAGTTCACCGGTAGCCTGGGCAGATAGTGATGAATCAAATAAGGCACAGCTTCAGAAATTCACTTATACTGATATTTTTGACAGGGTGACATGGTCGCCTCTCACAAGTGCACAGGAACTTCATATGCATCTCGTTGGTGATGCTCATATGGAAATCAAAAATGTTTCACTTAAACGAAATGATTCAGGGGCTAATTTAGTTAAAAATTCAAACCAAATGTCTCCAGATAATAATAGTTCTAAGGGTTGGGTTTGCCAAGGAACTCACTGGGCAAGCTTTATGGAGAGTGGAACATTAAATCTTGTTTCTGATGGTCATGGAGACAATAAAGCTAACCGTGCTGAAGTAGACATAAGCGGTCTGGCTTTTGATGAAAATTATACTCTAAGTTTTGATGCAAGGTGGGTTTGGGGAAAGTCTAGACTCATAGCCCAAACTCTCGACCACGGGTTCGGTACATCATTTCATATTCCAATACCTAATAATTTGGGAACACCTGGTGAGAAAAATTCAAGAGCCATTACATCCTCTGCTCCAGCGATTTTTAATGTTGTGCATAGTCCTGCCGTTCCTAAACCTACAGAACGTGTAAAGGTAACGGCAAGGGTAAATTCTTCTACAGAATTAGAATATGTTAGAGTTAGGCATCGCTTAGATAGTGCTAATGGTACTGGGAATTGGTACAGATCAACAATGTATGATGATGGATCATCTGGAGGTGATTTAATTGCAAATGATGGGATATTTACAACGACGCTTACGAGTTATAATAAGCAAGGAAACATAGGGCAATTTTATGTCGAAGTGGCTTCAATTACTAATGAAGTAACGATGATGCCAAAGCTGGGGCCTGACCGACCAGCTCTATTCATTGTAGATGGGAGAGAGATGAAGGATAACCTTTTAAGAGAACGTTTAATTCTATCTAATTATGATAGAAGGGCATTAAGTTCTGGAGGTGGTTCAGCATATGATTACAACTTTCCTCGTATGTCTAATCACTTCTTCAATGCGACTTTTATCGCCAATGAAAGTGAAATTTTCTATAATGCAGAGATACGAAAAAGTGGAAGCCCTTTTACGAGGGATAGTGGAAGCTCCCTAGCTCATGGTAAGTGGAAACTGCCAGGGGATAGACTTTTTAGAGAGAGACGAAGAAGCGTTTTTGATGCCTCCGGTACATCAGAAGGAAGCGGGACTCCAAGATTTTATGATGATAGAATTGCAAGAGAATTCCTTTATCAACTAGGTCACCCAGTTAATGAGATGGAATTTGTTCATTTTGTTGTTAATGGTGATGCATTTAAACTTCGTGAAAATCATGAGCCAATATCAAATGATTTCATGAATAGAAATTTTGATAATGGTAGTGAGGGGACTTTGCTAAGAATTGATGATGAGTGGCGCTTCACTGGCGATGATGGAAATGCAAGGCAGTCCAGAAATGCAGATTGGTCATATAAAAATAGTGATAATCCTATTCAGTACCATACTGAATGGTTGATGAGATCAAGGGAGCAAGACCATGATTATAGCAATTTTATTGAATTTGTTAAAGCAATAGGCACTCGAAAATTTGATGAAGAAACCATTAATCGTATGGCACATAGGGATCTACTTTGCATGAATGCTGCGGTTAGGGGTTACGATGCCGATTGGGATACTATTACCTTAAACCGAGGTAAAAATGCTTACTTCTACAGGCCAAAGGGTGGGCGGTGGATGCTTATTCATTGGGATGGAGATAGAGTTTTTGGTAACGCTGGAGAGACGTTTTTAGGTGGCCTTAGTGGAATCAGAACTTATTTTGATAAACCCTACATTAGAAGATATCTAAATTATTATCTGACTGAGCTTTTAACTAAACTAACTAAAGACTCCGCTAGGACAGAGGCTTGGATGCAATTTGAGACAGAAGCAGTTGCAGGAACTGGAATTTCGATGACTTCAGGTCATTACAGAAACTGGTTTAGATCAAGAGAAAGGGCAGCTCAAAATTTCATTGGTAGTCCATTTAGAACGGACTTTAAAATTACGACTAGAAATTCACCTACAAACGATTCAAGTTTTACACTTAGCGGAACAAGTCCTTCAACGGTATATGATATTAGTGTTGCTGGTCAAAGTGGCTCGAAATGTGAATGGTCGAGTACTACATCATGGACTTTAAGTGAAATTCAACTTAAGGAAGGTAAGAATGATTTAATGGTTGAGGCTGTAAATCATGAAGGGAAAATAGTTTTTTCAGAAGAATTCAGTATCACAAAAAGAGAGGATTCTCCTCCTGTCATTTTTATTTCATCCAATCCATCATCCAGAAATTTAATAATGACGGAATCAATTAATTTTTATGCTGATGAGAGTTTTGACCCAGAAGGTACAGATGTTGAATTCGAATGGTCAGTTAATCCAAGTATAGGTGTCACAATTAATTCAGAGGGGGCTAATGCAGTGGCATCTTTTTCACAACCAGGTTCTTATGAAGTTAAAGTTGAGGTTACCGATCAGGCGGGAAGTGCTTCAAATAAGATAAGAGAAGTTGTTGTTTATGGTAATGGAGGGTTTAGTTCATTTAAAGGTAGTTATCTCGATGATTTTTGGGATTTACAAAACATTGATGTCGATGATAACACTCCTGAGCAAGCCGTTTACAATTTAGAGACACTAGAAGGGCAGCTTCATATCAGAGTTCCTGGTGATAGGGATTTTCCATTGGGTCTGCCTAATGTGAGTTTACCGCCGTCGAAAAATTACGTAAAACTTGAGGATGAATGGAAATACAATGATAAAAATCAGGACATCGGTAATGATTTTTCTAGTTTAGATTTTGATGATTCTTCATGGTTAACTGGGCGGGGTATATTTGGTGTAGATACCGGAACTTTTCCTGACCCTGGTTTGCAGACCCCGCTTCAAAGAGATGCCTCTAATAATTTATTAACTTATTATTTTAGGAAAGAGTTTGAATTCAATGATGATCCCATTGGATCTATGATCAATATAGAGGCTATACTCGACGACGGGGCTCGATTCTGGATTAATGGGCAAGAAATAATAAGAGTACGTTTGCCTGCCTATCCTGAGGAAGTGAACTGGAAAACGCGTGCGAGTAGTAATGTTCCTTTTCGTGATGAGAAAAAAGTACTTCCAATTGCTTCAGTTGATGGTTCTGGTTTTGTAGTAGAGGGAAAAAATGTTTTTGCGATTGATCTTCATAATTCGAGTCCGGGTAGTTCTGATGTGGTCGTTGGAGCGACTCTTGATATTGCAGCCCAACCTGCTGGTGCTGGAGTGGGTGGACTTGATGGAACAATTCACCCATGGCTAAAAAGGGATTTGCCTGATAATGGTGATTGGATGTTACAAACCAATTTTGAGTTATATGGTCTTCAGTTTGGTGATTTTATTACGGGTTTGATGGTAGAAGTTGAAAGAGAAGGTAAACGATTTAGATATGGTCTTGGGAATCAGTCTGGAAATCAGTTGTCCGTTATTCAGGTAACGCCTGCAGCGACTACAGGTTCATTATTTTCAAGTGATTATACGCTCACTAGCGATATGGATATAAGAATACAACGGCAGGGGAATGACTTGGTTTTTGAATGGAGAGTTGAAGATAATTTTGAAGAAGTGTATCGATTAAATTTACCAGATGGCACTAAGTTTATCAGTGGAGGGCCTTTCGCTGCCACTGAAATTCCGTTAGAATTAAACGTTGTTTTTGATTATGTTTTATTATCATCACCATCTTCAATATCAACGCATTCAGGTGATCTAGTTGTAACAGAGTTAATGTATAAGCCTGAAGGAGGTGACGAATTCGAATTTATTGAATTGTTTAATGCCGGAGACTCTTCGATTAGTCTCAAAGATTTTAGATTCTCACAAGGTGAGCCATTTGATGAGTTTGTTTTTGATGATGTTTCGCTAGATGCGGGTGCTTATATCATATTGGTGAATGATATTGATGCTTTTAGATCTCGTTATGGATCAGGATTAGATTCATTAATCGCAGGTGAATGGGGAGGGGGTAGCTTAAGTAATGGAGGAGAATTGGTCACGCTTTCTGATGAATTAGGTTTAGTGGTTTTTTCATTCGAATATGATGATTCTGAACCATGGCCTGTTTCGCCAGATGAGAATGGAACTTCATTAACCTTATCAGATCCGTTTTCTGGGGGGCTTTCAAATTCTTTAAGTTGGACTGCTAGTTCAACCGTTGGAGGTTCTCCTGGAGGAATTGAAACGACTTCTCCTTTTTTAAGTTGGCTTCAGGGGCGAGGTCAAATTGACCCTCTCGCAATTAAAGAAGGTGAAGTGACTAGTAATCTTTTAACTTATGCTTTTGGATTTGATTTAACTAATGAGTATGAAGGTATCAAGCCGAACTTGGTAAATATTGAAGGGCAAGATTACATAAGCTTTACATTTAGTCGACGCACTTCTGATGATGCATTGGATTATCAAATTCAGCTGTCTTTGGATGGAGTTAATTGGTCGAATGCAATTAATGAAATTCTTAATGTTGAAGAGATTGAGGTTATAGATAATGTAAAATCATTTAGTTACAGAATGAAGAATCCAGTCGGTTCTGGATCAAAAAGATTCTTTAGAGTACTTGTTGACTACAAATAGAATTTAATTTTGAGATAAGAGGGTCAGCTCTTCTATTAAATTTTCAAATACACTATCTGAGAATTCTTTAAAATTAATAGAGCCACCGATTTCAGTTTCCATATTTGTCATTTCTGCATTTTGAATGCCGCAGGGCGTGATTTCGTTGAAAGGGGAGAGATCTCCATTAACGTTGATTGCGAAACCATGCATAGAAACCCATTGCCGGACGCCAACTCCAATAGAAGCTATCTTTCGATCGTTACACCATACCCCAGTTAACCCTTCTTTTGTAGAGGCTTGGACGCCGTATTGGATGCAGCTTTTAATTATTGATCTCTCAATTGATCTCAAATAAAGATGTAAATCCTTTTTATAGTTCTTCAAGTTAAGTATTGGGTAGCCTACTAATTGTCCTGGTCCATGGTAAGTTGCTTTGCCTCCTCTGTTTGTGATAAAAAGAGGGTGAGGTAGATTGGTTCTATCTTCTGGAAGGCTGCTTTGATCTTGAGTTCTTCCAATTGTATATACTGGCTCGTGTTCGAGAAGCAGAACCTGATCGCTAATGATACCTTTAACTCTTTCATTGACCTTATTATTTTGAATTTCTAATCCGTCCTCAAAAGATATTTCACCTAACCAAATTTTCTGAATTTTTTGCACAGTAAGAAAAATTTTTAAAAGGTTAAATTTTCCCAGCTTCTAAATTTGTAAGCTGTTTATTTTCTTTGCAGGCGTAAAAGTGGGCTAATCCAACAGCGATTGCATCAGCCGCATCTGATGGAGGCGTCTCACTTAAAGATAATAAAGCTCTAATCATAAAAGCGACTTGCTCTTTTTTAGCGGCACCTTTTCCAACGACTGCTTGTTTAACTCGTTTTGGGGCATACTCAAATATTGGAATTCCTTTTGATGCAGCGGCAATTATACCTGCTCCTCTAGCAGCTCCTAAGGTTATAGCCGTCTTGTAGCTCTGAACATAAATTACCGATTCGACCGCACAAACATCAGGATTAAATGACTGAATTACATCATTTAATTCACCATTAATATTTACTAAGCACTCTGACTGACTGAGCTTTGTTGGTGACTTTACTATTCCAAAAGTTAAAGCCTTAATTGAATTTTGATCATCTTTCCTTTCTAGAACTGCAAATCCTGTTTTTCTTAAGCCAGGGTCTATCGAAAGAACTTTCATTTTATCGGCGCCTTCTTCGGCTTCCTCCTCTTTTTCTTCCTCTAAAAACTTTTGCTAGTTTCTCAGGGGTTGGAGCATCTTCATCAAGAAGAGTCGTGTAATTATAGTTGAAACCCTCAATTTTTCGTTTTTCAATCTTTTGGCCAATAAACTTTTCCACTGATGTGGCGTGGTCAAGCTCATCCGCGGATAAAAGTGTAAAGGCATCGCCCTCCCGATTAGCCCTGCCAGTTCGACCGATTCGGTGAACATAATCTTCCGCATTCTCGGGCACCTGATAATTAATTACATGTGAAACATTACTTATATCAATTCCTCTCGCTGCTAGGTCAGTGGCAATTATTACGTCAAATTTACCATCTTTAAATCCCGCTAATGCTTCTTGCCTATCTTTTTGTCTTATATCAGAGTGCATCACTGTTATAGAGTAATCGGGCTCTTGTTTCTTGATGTGATTAGCGAGAGTGTCAGCATCTTTCTTTGTTCGGGTAAAGATCATAACGCTTTTAAAATTAGTCTGTTTTAGAAGTTTCAAAAGAAGATCTTCTCTTTGACCGCTTGCGACAGGATAGAAAGCATGACTGATAGTTTCAGCAACCCCTTGACGTTGTCCAATTTCTACTTCTTCGGGTTCATTTAATGCCCACTTAGCCAAGCTCTCTATAGCCGAGGGCATAGTGGCAGAAAAGAATAGAGTTTGTCGTCTCCTAGGAATTTTAGTTACTATTTTTCTAACATCTGGTAAGAAACCCATGTCTAGCATTCGATCGACCTCGTCTAGTACTAAGATTTCAATCTTATCTAGCCTAACGATTCCTTTATCCATTAAGTCCAGAAGTCGGCCAGGTGTAGCGATTAGAATATCCACACCAGATTTAATGCCATCAATCTGTTTGCCGTATCCGACGCCTCCATGGATTAAAAGACTTTTCAAATTGGTTCCTTTTCCAAGAGTTTCTAGGTTGTCCAAAACTTGCGATGCTAACTCTCTAACTGGTTCCAGTATTAGGCACCTTAAGTTGCCGTGTTCCTCTAATTTATGTAAGATAGGTAGAGCAAATGCAGCTGTCTTACCGGTACCTGTTTGTGACGCTCCAATAACGTCTTTTCCATTAATTATTATTGGAACAGCTTGTTCTTGAATTGGAGTAGGGTTTTCATACCCAGCAGCCGTTATACCTTCGAGAACTTTTTTAGAAAGTCCTAATTTTTCAAATCCCATAATTTCCCATCAACAAAAGGGAAAGTTAAGCGATCGGCAAGGTCTTTGTTAGCAAGTTTTATGTTGATGCTTCGCCTCTAGCCATTACAACCTTACCCGTTCTTACTGTTTCGATGATCTCAAATTTAGATAACAGTCTAACAGCAGAATTTACCTTATCAGAATCTCCATGAATCATTGCAACTATAGATTTTTCCGTAAGATCTACTGTCTTACAATTGAAATGTTTTATAATTTGGAGGATTTCACCTCTTTCGTCTGGAGAGCACAAGATTTTAACGAGAGCTAATTCTCTAGTGACAGAATTCTTTTCCTGATGCTCATAACAATGGATAACATCAATGAGTTTGTTGCATTGTTTGATGATTTGTTCAAGACCAGAAGGATCTCCACTTATTCCAAGCGTTAGTCTAGAGAATTGAGGGTCTCGTCCATGTGAAACAACCACCGAGTCTAGATTATATGCTCTTCTGGCGAAGACCTGACATATGCGCATCAGAACACCAGGCTGATTATTTACAAGCATACTCAAAGTGTGCCCCCCAACGATATCAGGAGCGGGAGGTAATTTGGAATCTGTAGTTACAATTTTTTGAGACATTTTTAATTTGATACGAATGTTTCCTGTTTTTTAAGTAGAGCCTACAGGCTTAGCCATTTTTTGTTTTGGTGGTTCTGTAAGCATATCTTCTAGCGCTGCTCCAGCTGGTATCATTGGGAAAACATTTTCTGTTTTAATACATTCAGCATTGATGACGCATGGGCCATCATTGTAGCTAAGAGCCTTTCCAAGAATCTTTCCAACATCGGCAGGTCGTTTAATATTAAAACCCTTTATTCCATATGCTTCGGCAAGTTTAACGAAGTCTGGATTTCCCTCAAGATCTACTCCTGATTCACGGTTATCAAAAAATAATTCCTGCCACTGTCTAACCATTCCTAGGTAATGGTTATTTAAAACTAAGATTTTTACTGGTAACTTATGTATGGCTGCCGTGGCAAGTTCACATAATGTCATTTGATAGCCGCCATCTCCAACGACTGCTATTACAATATCATTTGGCCTAGCAAATTGTGCCCCAATTGCTGCTGGAAAACCAAAACCCATTGTTCCTGCGCCACCTGAGCTTAACCAATTGTAAGAAGCATCATTTTTATAAAATTGAGCTGCCCACATTTGGTGTTGTCCAACGTCCGTTGTTACCACTGCTTTTCCCTCAGTTAGTTCATAAATTTCGTCAAGAACTTGCTGCATTCTTAGGCCACCTTGTTTGCGGTATGAAAGTGGATACTTTTTCTTGTAACCATCTAAAGTCTTTAGCCAATCTGGGTTATCTAAAGGAGTGATTTGATTATTCAGTTCATCAAGTACAGCTCTCGCATCTCCAATGATTTCGACATCAGGACTGATCATTTTATTCATTTCTGATGGATCAATGTCAATATGAATGATTTTTGCAGAGGCTCCAAACTTATCAGCTTGACCAATAATTCGATCATCAAATCTAGATCCAACATTTATGATTAAATCGCATTCAACCATAGCTTTATTTGCATAAGCTGTACCATGCATCCCTAACATCCCTAGGGATAATGGATGAGTTTCTGGGAATACTCCTTTACCTAAGAGGGTAGATGTTACTGGACAATTAAGGGTAGTAGCTAATTCCATTAGCTCCTTATCTGCTCTGGCAATCATTGTTCCGTGCCCGGCAAGAATGACTGGTTTGGTGGCATGACTAATAATCTCGGCAGCTTTTTTTACAGCCTCTTTATCAATGTTGAAAGCGCTCTCAATATCGTATCCTGGAAGATTAATTTCTGGATTAAGATCCCCGGTAAATTCGCTTTGGCTAACATCTTTTGGTATATCAACAAGAACAGGGCCTGGTCGCCCAGTGGTTGCAATATGATAAGCTTCTTTTGCGGCACGAGGTAAATCGTTTGTCTCTCTCACCAAATAATTATGTTTAACAATGGGCATTGTTAGTCCAAATGTGTCAGCTTCCTGAAAGGCGTCTTTTCCAAGCATCCAGGTGACTTGTTGACCACTAATAACAATCATAGGGATTGAGTCCATATGAGCAGTCATTATGCCTGTGATGGTATTTCCTGCTCCAGGTCCACTAGTAACAAGAACGACAGCGGGTTTGCCTGTTGCTCTAGCGTATCCATCAGCCATGTGGCAAGCACCTTGCTCATGTCTAGACAGGACAAACTTGATGTCAGATTCTACTGTTTCAAGTGCATCAAATATCGGTAAGGCTGCACCTCCGGAATATCCAAATACATATTCAATGCCCAAATCACTAAGGGTTGTTATGAGTGCTTGTGCTCCGTCCATTATCTTTTCTTTTTGTTAAAAGTTGTTCAATAAAGTGAAAACATTCCACTATAAATAAAATAAATCAACGAAAATTACTAGTTTATAGACAAACAAAGGTTTTTATTTTTTTAATTTGCTGTAAAATTGACAAATTAGAGCAAAGTGGCGTTTTTTAAGCTATCAGAAAAATCAAAAGTTGTTTAGATGTACTCTTGGATAATTTTTGATAATGAAGTTTAAAAGAAATAAATTAACTTTCTTGGAAGAATAATCAGATCCTTATTTGCGTAAAAACTTAGACTTTAAGAGACTAATTTTTTTGGGTACTTCGCCTTTTTTTAATTTTTAACCAAAAAATCAAACCGAAAACCAGCAGTAGAAATAGGATTTCCAATCCGCCAATAGAATTATTACTGGTTTCTTGTTCTTCAGGCTCAGGCTCAGGCTCAGGCTCAGGCTCAGGCTCAGGCTCAGGCTCAGGCTCAGGCTCAGGCTCAGGCTCAGGCTCA
>MDTB01077646.1_pt1 | contig 10415 bp, 8 predicted proteins | sample 811161 | NCBI WGS metagenome assembly MDTB01 (sample SAMN05326650, study PRJNA326480) | marine metagenome | isolation source: seawater | place: Mediterranean Sea | collected 2009
AGTAAAGTTTAAAAAAAGGTTGTTTTTACTAATAATATTTAACAAGAATAGCTAAAATATTATTTCTTTAATTCATTTTGATGTTAATGTTTCTTCAATCAATTTTAAAAAATAGTTACCAAGTTTTATCTTGTTGATTTTTGAATGTTTTTTCCAATTTTTTTTACTCAAATATTGTTTGGATGTAATCAATAATTTTTGCGTTAGTTCCTCATGAGAATTCGGACTAAAAAAAGTGATATTTTTGGATTTAATTTCTCTATTAATAGATATATTAGAAAGAATAAGTTTTTTCCCTAAAGAAATTGCTTCATAGGATGAAAATCCTCCTGGTCCACCTTCATATAATGTTGGCTGGACTACTGCTTTTGATAATTCAATTAATTTTAACTGATCTGGTCTTGGGATAATTTCTAAAATTCTTATCTTTCCACTTTTTATCAAAGAATAATATTCTTTTTTCAGGTTATCAAAATATGCAGGAAATCTTGTATCTGAAGTATCGCCAGTACAAACTAATTGAAAATTCGGTTTATATTTTAAAAAGTTTTTAAAAGCTTTAAAAATAATTTCATGATTCTTGTGTTTCCAAAACCTATTACATACTATAAAAAAATTTTTCCCAATCTTGTATTTATTTCTAATATTGAAATTAATCTTTTTTTTTTTATCGTAAATAAATGGTAAAAATGGAATAACGTCTATTTTTCTTTTTTTGATATTAAAATTTTTAAGAATTCTTTTTTTAACAAATTTTGAATTTACAACAATTGAGTCGTTTTTTTGTAGAATTGTTTTAAACTGATTTGTTCTCATTTTAATTTCTTTTTTAGAAAATAATTTTGGTAAATCTCGATGCTGTAAATCATAGATATAACCTATGGATAAAAAATTTTTCTTTTCAACTCCTGAAATAAGCGGAAAAACTAAATTTGGATTAAATTTGATATAATCATTTTCTTTTGAAAAATATCTAAAATATTTTTTTAAATCATTATTTTCATCAATGAATTCTTTAGCTGAATAACTAAATTTATGAATTCTCATTTTTTCATTTAAAAAAAAGTTTCTCAAATTCAAAAATATGTTAAATATTACTTTTTTTAATTTCATTAAAAAGTTTTCCTTGAAAATCAATATTGTTAGAGAATAATTTTTCTTAAATTTTTTATTAGATAACAATGAATAACTAATATATTTTATCAGAGAAAATATACCGTGTGTCGGGTATATACCTGAAGTGATCAAAACATGCTTTCTCACTTTTTTATTTTTCGAGATTTGATAAATTTTATAGGATTCCCCGCGTAAACTGACCAGCTATCTAGGTTGCCCTTTACAAACGATAGAGCTCCAATAGTAGTTCCCTCCCCAATATATGTCTCACCTACAATCACAACACCGGAGCCTATTATTACATTGTCTTGAATTGACACTTTTTTAAGAAGAACATTATCATTATCAATAAATTCTAAATAATTATCCAATTTTGAGTATATTCTTACACCTTGAGAAATATTTATATTGTTTCCAATATTGATTTCACCTCCACAACCTAAGTATGACTGGCCACCAATATGGACATTAGAACCAATATCAAGCTTTCCCTCTAAAGATGAAATAATACTAAAATCATCAATTCTAACATTAGATCCTATTGTGATATTGTTTTCTCCGATTATTGTAACATTTTTTGAAATTTTTACGTTTGATCCTAAAGATTTAAATTTTTTCTTTAAGAGTTCATCGTAATTTAAAAAATTATTATTCATTTTGAATTGTAAAGTTTTAAAGTTTTATTAATTATTAAAGATATATATCTAATTTCCTCATTTTTTAACTCTGGATAAGACGGTAAAGACAAACCGTTGAAGTGGATATTAATAGAATTTTTTAAATTAACATCTGATTTTTTATACATTTTAAGTTTGTTCATTGGAACAAATATTGGACGTGTTTCTATCTTTTTTAAGGATAGTTTTTTTTCTACATTTTTTCTAATTTGATTATTTTTAAATAGAACATTTATCAACCAATAGGTGCTACTACAATGTTTATCACTTTGCTGGAAAGTTAGATTAGATGTATCTAAAAATTTATTATAAAGTTTATTGATTTCTTTTTTTCTTTTAATTAGAGAATCTATTCTGCCAAGTTGTGCCAAACCGATTGCAGCACAAATATTGGTCATTCGATAATTGTATCCTATCACTTCATGGTTGTAGTAATTATTCTTTTTAAAAATGTCTAAACCTTGGGACTTTAATTTTACTATTTCTTCATATATTTTTTTATTTTTTGTGACAACCATTCCACCCTCTCCAGTCGTGATAGTTTTGTTTCCATAAAAGCTAAAAGTAGAAATATCACCAAAATTACCAACATAGCGATTTTTATATTTTGATCCTATTGCTTCCGCGCAATCTTCTATAACTTTTAATTTATATTTATTAATTATCTTTTTTATCATATCAAAATTATAAGGTAGACCGTATAAATGAACTAAGACAATTGCTTTAGTTCTTTTAGAAACACATTTTTCGATTGTTTTTTCATCCATAAGCCAAGTATCTTTATTCACGTCAGCTAGAATAGGTTTTGCATTTATGTAACTGACAGCATTACAGGCTGATATATATGTTAAATTAGGTACAATCACCTCATCACCTTTTTTAAGATTAAGAGCTAATAAAGCCAAGTGCAAAGCTGTTGTTCCATTGGTAGTTACTGTAGCAAACTTATATTTAAATTTTTCCTTAAATGAATTCTCAAACTTTCTAACAAACTCACCTTTAGACGAAATCCATTTATCTTTTATACAAGAGAGAACATTTCTTTTTTCGTGGTTTGAAATACTTGGTTTATATAACGGAATAAATTTTTTCATTAAATATAAAATTCTAATTTGAAACTAATTTCAAAAGTAAAATATGTCCATAATCATTTTTTTTTAAATTTGTAATTCTCAATAAATAAATAATCCAATCCATTACTGGAAAATGTTGATAAAGCATCCAAAGGCGTTTCGACAACAGGTTGCCCTTGAATATTAAAGCTTGTATTCAAAATTACTGGTACTCCCGTTAAATTATAAAATTCTTCAATCAACGAATGATATTTTGTATCTACTGACTTATTAACAGTTTGAACTCTAGCGGTATCATTAATATGAGTTGTGGCGGGAATTTTTTTTGTCCAATCAGGAAAAACATCAGCTGCAATAGTCATATAAGGCATTTCACTATCTATATCAAAAATTTCTTTACTTTTTTCTAAAAGTACTGATGGAGCGAATGGTCTAAATTCTTCTCTAAATTTAATTCTAGAATTAATCTCATCTTTCATATTTTTATTAATTGGATTGGCAAGTATTGATCTATGACCTAATGCCCGAGGTCCAAATTCTGATCTTCCCTGATGCCATGCAATTATTTTACCCTCTTCAAGCATTTTTGCCGCTTCTTTATTTGGATTGTCACAAAATTCATATTCAAAGTTTGATAATTTAATCTGTTTTTCTATTTCATTATTTGTATATGAAGGTCCATAAAAAACATTCTCAATTTTATGAATTTTTTGATTGTTTTTATGAGCTGCATATAACGCACAACCTAATGAAAGACCCCTATCAGATGAAGCTGGCTGAACAAACATTTTATCAATAAAATCTAGTTTTTTTATAACCTTGTTCATGCTGCAGTTGAGACCAACGCCTCCAGAAATACATAAATTCTTTTTTTTTGTTTTTTTATATAAATGTTTTGTTAATGAAACTGCACAGTCCTCTAGAATTTTTTGGGTTGAGGCTGCTATATCAAGATGAAACTTTGATATTTTGTCGCCAATTTTTCTAGCCTCTCCCAATTTTTTAACTAATTTTTCTGAATAATATGGTTCAAGATGGGAAGCATCCTTATTCTCTCTAAAATATGAATTATCAGTGAAATAGCCATCTTCAGTTTTTTTACAAAAAAAGCTTAAATCTACATTTGGATCACCGTAAGGTGCGAGTCCCATAACCTTAAATTCGTCAAAACTTTTAAATCCTATAAAATTTGTCATGGTTGCATAAAAAATTCCCAATGAATTGCTAAATGGACGAGTCTCAATTAATTTTAAACCTTTCTTTTTATCCGCTAAAACCATTGCACAACTTAGATTATCACCAAAAGCATCTAAAGTCAGACACATGGCTTCGTCAAAACCTGAGTGAAAAAAAGATGATGCAACATGTGCAATTTGGTGATTGACTAAAATCACTTTCGGACAATAACCGTAAAAATGTTTTATCCAATTTTTTGTTCTGTCTTTCAGGTCTTTATATGTTGCTCCTGGCAAAGCAATTAAATCTATATCTTCTATTTTAAGATTAGCCTCTTTTAAACAAAATTTAATACTGTTTACTGGCAGAAGTCCTTGGGCATTTTTTTGTCTTAATAATCTTTCTTCTTCAATTGAACAAATAAGTTTTCCATCACATACTAAAGAAGCTGCTGCATCATGCTGATGCATTGTAAATCCTCCATGAATTCCAAGAATATTCATTCTTTATTTTTAAAATAATTTAAAATATCACTTTTATGAATTTTTTTCGGACTTATTCTGTAAGGGCTCAATTGTTTATTTCCTAATTGTTTTTCCACGATTGAAAATGGTGAATAACTATAAATTTTCCAATTGGATAAGTTGTCTATACCATTTTTTTTATATTTAAAATTTCTTACTGCTAAAGAAAGTCTTCCTACTGTATTATCTTTTTCTTTTAATGCGTTAGATCTATGTAACGTCATTGTATGAAAAATAATACAATCACCTATTTTACAATTTGAATTAATTTCTTTATACTTATTTGGAAGTTTAATTGGTTCTTTGTTCTGGTGTGGAACATGTCCCCAAAGGTGAGAAAATGGTATTAAAGACATCTGGCCATTTGTATTTTTTTGAAACAATGGTATCCAAATTAAAATTGTGTCTGTAGAGGCCCCAGACCAGATTTCCTGATGATGTTTTTTAAAAAGATAATTTTTACTTTCTAGAGAACTGATGTTTATAATGAATTCACTTGATAACATATATTCCAAATCTAAACTAAAAAAATTTGCAAAAATACTTTTCAATTTTTTTGAATTTAACAACTCAGAAATAAATCCTTTATTTTCTAAGTGATTGAATATTGAGCTTTGAATTTTAAATAACTCTTTAGAAATTTCTTTTTTGTTTTTAATTTTCTTTTTGATAATATCATTAAATAATTTTGATTGTTTGTTAAGGCTACTGTAATTAATTTTTTTTTTTCCAAGTAAATAAATAATCTCTTTATTAATTCTTTGAATTAAATTTTTGTTAATTGCATTAGATACTTTCGCGTATCCAAATTTTGTAAAAGAGTGGAGTATTTTATTCATATTAATTTTTTGTTATTCTAAAATTGTTTAAATACATTGCATCTAAACCACAAGAATAAAATGTTCTAATAGCATCAATTGGTTTTTCTACTATAGGCTCACCAGATGTATTAAAACTGGTATTTATTAAAACTTGGTTATCTTTATCTAATTTTTTGAGCAAATTGTATAGTGGATTACTTTTATTTTTGACAGTCTGAAGCCTTGTGCTCCCATCATAATGAACAGCTGCTTTAATTTTATTTTTGAAATCTTTGTGTGGAAAGGATGCAATGGTCATATACGGGTATTCATTTTTTAGATTAAATTTCTTTGCATATTCATATAAAACTACTGGTGCAAATGGTCTAAATTCTTCTCTAAATTTTATTTTGTTGTTAATTTTCTGTTTAATATCCTTAATTGAAGCTAAAGCTAAAATACTGCGTCCTCCGAGTGCCCTTGGTCCAAATTCTGACTTACCTTGAAACCAGCCTATTATTTTTTTATTTTTTAAATCCCTTGCTGCAGAAATATATTTATTTGTTTTTTTATATTTTATACCTGCCAGATTTAATTGGTTTTCTATCTCTTTATCAGAATAATTTATTCCTAAAAACATATTATCTAAACTTTTTGTTTTAATCTTATTTAAAATTGCACCCCCATAGGCAGAACCAATACTTAAACCTCTGTCTGACGCTGCGGGCATAACATATATCTTTTTAAAATATTTCTCTAAGCTAGCATTTGCCAAACAATTTAACGCACATCCTCCACTCATACATAAACTGGTATTATTTCCTTTAAATTCTTTAATATAATGTATCAATATTTCCTCGTATTTTTTTTGGACTGAAAGAGCAAGATCGAAATGATCTTGAGTAAATTTTTTAGAATTTGATTTACGATGATATTTTTTTCCAAGTATCCTTTTTAAATAGGTCACATTTACCATTGGCTCGTATGTACTTGTTATGGGGATCTTATTTTCCATTGTTAGATGTTTTGAAAGATAAATTCTGTTATTTGATTTAATTTTTATAATCTTATCTAAGTTAATAATTTTTTTCCCATATGCTGACATTCCCATAAATTTAAACTCACCTTCAGATCTTCTAAATCCTAAAAATTCTGTAAATGCAGCATAAAATACTCCCAAAGACTCTTTCTGTTTTAAGGAGCCAGAGCTAAAGATTTTTTTAAATTTTCCATTTTTTGCTTGCATGGCCAACATTGACAAACCATCTCCTAAAGCATCAATGGAAATACACAGGGATTTAGAAAATCCTGAAGAGAAATAACTACCGTAAATATGTCCAGCAGCGTGATTGATCAGCTTTACTTCTGGACAAAATCCAAAATAGTTTAAAAATGAATTATGAATTTTTTTTTTTAATGGCTTAAATGTTATTCCAGTTGAAACAACTAAATCTATATCTTTAATACTCAACTTATTTCTATTAAGAATTTCTGATATTGAGTAATATGGGAAGTAACCAACAGATGTTTTGACTCTATTAAATCTCTCCTCTTCCAGTGCCATCATTATCTTTCCATCAATCATTAAGCATGCCGAAGGATCGTGATTGATCCCATTAAAACTAGCGTGAATACCTAATATTTTCATGAATATTTAATTAAACTATTAATTCAGATGTAAAATTAAATCTTTCAATTTTACCTTCCCAGCCTTTTGGTAATCCCCCATTAGGAATACTTTTAGGAAAGTTTTTTGTTTCAAGTTGGCTAGAATGTAATCCAAAATATGAAAAGTGTTCATCCCAGTACTCTGATTTAAGTCTTGATTTTAAATGAGAAATTAAATTTACATCTATAGTCCCTTTGAATTTAAATTGCATAAATCCCAAAAAATATATTACTAAAGCATTATCAGGTGCTGTTTTATTATATAAATAATTTAAGAAATTATATTGTTGTCTAATTTTATCTTTTCTAGTTTCCAAAAATAATCTTGCAAAATTAACTCTGAAATTTGTATAAAACCATAAGTAATCTAAATCTGAAGCATTAGGAACATAATTAAAATTTTTAGCTTCTATTTTATTAAGATATTCTTTTTGAATTTTGTTTTTAACTTTTAATAATCCCATTTCTATTTGTCTTTGTTTTGAATAAGTTCCCAGTTGATAAGTAGCTTTATCAGTATCATTTTCATCATTGGCAGTTCCCGCGTCCACATTTGTAACTGTTACGCTTTTTCCATCTTTAATAGTTCCCTCATTCATACCTACTAACCCATCCGCTGACATTTCCTCATAAATAGGTGTACCCTTCCATGGCTGTAACAAGGATAAATTGTACCAATTAAATTTTAATTTTTCAGATAATTGAATTGTATCGAATACTGCAGAAAGATCTTCGTTTGGAAAGCCATGCATTAAAAATGCTCTACTTACTATTTCTGGAAATTTGTTCAAATTTTCACCTGCCATTAAAAATGTTTCCACAGTTCCAGGTTTTCTAATCTGTTTCAGTATATTTGGATTTCCAGACTCAATACCTATGTATAACTCTATACATCCACTTTTGCGCGCCGCTTCTATTAATTCTAAGCTTTTAAGTGAGTGGGCAATAACGCCATTTGTGGCACCCCAGGTTAATTTTAATCCTTGTCTAACCATCTGATTAAACATTTCTATAGATCTTTTCTCGTCTTTTAATAAATCATCATCCAACCAAACTATATGTTGAACACCATGATCATTTTGTAAGCATTTTAACTCGTCTACAACTGCCTGAACTGACTTGTGTCTTACAGTTTTACCATTAAAATTTCTTACACTGCAAAACGTACATGCTGCTCGACAACCTCTATTAGATATTGAGGTTGCAACAATTTTTCGACCTTCTGTTGGTTCGTGCCAAGATCCCAGAGTACCATATTTTGAGTGACTTTTAATATCCATTTGATCAAATGCAGGAATAATATTCAAGCACTCGCCTTCTGGAACAAGTTTTTTTTTAAAAACTATAAGATCATCTTTCTCCATAAAACCAAATTGAGCAAGCTCATTAATATTTTTTTGGTTATTTATAATTTCGATTAAATTAGTTAATGCTAAATCTGCTTCAAAAATAATCGCTCCGTCTGCTGATCTAATGTCTTTCAAAATATTTTCTAAATCATGAGAAACGTGAAATCCACCTAAAATTAATGGTATTGATGGATAGGTTTCTTTTATAAAATTCGATACAGCTTTAAAGGATTTATGAGTTAATGAAAAAAGACAACTTACGCCAATTATGTCAGGATTAAAATTATCAATTTTTTTCTTTAAAAGATTTTTCCAGGAATTTTCAAAGTTAAAATTTTTTTTGTTATCACAATTATAGACTTCTTTAAGAATTTCATGATTAAGATTAATCATATCAGTTACATAATTTTTTTCTCTCATCTGAGAGGACAAAACTCCAAGTCCGTATGCAGGATAATTATTAGCTCTTCCCCTTTTTGCTACGTCATAATCAAATACATCAACATCTACATCGGGAGGATTTACAAAAAAAATTTTTTTTATTTTTTTGTTTCCAACTAGCTTTTTAAAATGTTCTTTGGCTTTTGAAAATTTTAATTCCTCTGCTACTATTGTTGACTCATTGATTAGATCTTTGTGAAAAATTTTTTTTCTTATTTCTGGTTTCATTTAATAAGTTCTTTCTTCAAGAGATACGCTTGTATCTCTATTTTTTATATAATCTGAATCAGCAGTAAATAAGCCAAGCCACCATCTTCCACAACCAGAATTCCAATCATAGGTTTTTAAATCAAATTCTTTATTGATTTGAATATTATCTACACCATGTTCTATTGAAGAATGAAAAATACATACATCACCTACGTCTATATAATCTTCAATATCTATCTTTTCATTTTTTTCGTTTATACAATAAAATCCACCATTGATGAAATCTCCATTTTTTTTTGAACTTAAATAACCACAAACTACGAGTGGGCTATTTTTAGATGAATCATAATGACGTTCAATGCCACCACATTTTGGTGGATAGCAAGCAATTTGAATTCTATCAACTTTTCCATCTATAGGTGTATTTTTTTCGTATTCATAATATTCTAGACCTGCTAATTTTTTACATGGTCTCCATATTTTATAAATTTCCTCTTTAATATTTAATTCATCATTATTCCAAGGGAAAAAGTAAGAAATATGTCGAACTGCTTGCACCGAATATTTCTTAGCAGTATCTGGATTTACAATCCTATGATAATCTGGACATCCCTCGAGCATTTTATGAAATGAAGGTTTTGATTCCTTCCAAAATTGGATATTTTTCATTTTCAATTCATCAACAAACCTTTTAGAAAAAGTGTTTTTAATTAAAATAATTTTACCATCAACTAAATGGTCAATTAATGATGATACTCTCTCTTCATTTTTTTCTTTGAATATTTTGATAAAATCTTTAAATTCAAATTCTATAACTTCTTTGAATTTATTAACTAGGGTCTTATTATTTCTAATAGAGTTCCATTTATTTTTAATCGTATTATCAAATTTACTCATTTTTTGATTGTTCTTTTACCTTTTATCATCAAATATTGACATTGACCATCTTTCATAATGTTCAATTATTGAACATTATATCGTTCAAATTTTGAACAGTAAAGTTTTAAAATAGTTGTTTTTACTTATTCAAATCATTTAAATATTGAATTTTTGTCGTTTTTGTGTATATTTCTTAATACTGAAATGCATGGTGGGAAATCAGTGTGAAATTCGCTGGCTGTTCCTGCAACCGTAAAGTCGGAGCGCCACCCAGTAAAGCCCGCTGTTGAATGAAGGCCAGGAAAAGTCTAGTTCTACTAATACTTATTAGCATCGGCATTAAAATAATTTGCTTCATAGTTTTATGAAGTTTTAAATAAGGATGTGCTAAATGTTAATGAGGTTATCAATATTTTTATATTTTGTTTTTTTTTCAAACTTTGTTTTTTCTAAAGAAATTCCAGTAATTGTTATTACCGCAAGTAAAAAGCCTCAGTCTTTA
>MDTB01227035.1_pt1 | contig 10415 bp, 8 predicted proteins | sample 811161 | NCBI WGS metagenome assembly MDTB01 (sample SAMN05326650, study PRJNA326480) | marine metagenome | isolation source: seawater | place: Mediterranean Sea | collected 2009
ACGTCGCTACTGTGGGTTGGCATCTTCGGCCTTGTTGTTGCCTATCCTAGGGGAGCATTCTTATGCAAAAACCCGCTGCTTGCGGGTGTTCTTGGCTATCTGATTTTGCTGGGCGCATGGGCTGCGTTGATCGCCATTCGTCAGGCGGAAGGTGGCATTGGCTGGTTGTTCTGGATGTTCCTGTTGACGACAGCGACGGATGTTGGCGCTTTTTTCGCGGGGCGTGCCTTGGGTAGGCGCAAGCTCGCTGCACGGCTGAGCCCCGCAAAGACATGGGAGGGCGTTGTCGGCGGAGCCGCCTTAGCCATGCTTTTGTGTGCAGGCAGCCTCTGGCTTGTCCTGATGCCACCGATCTGGTGGTTGCTATGCCTGCCCGGCCTGCTGATTTTCTTTGCGGTTGTAGGAGATTTATTCGAGAGTTTGATGAAGAGGAGTTCCGATATTAAGGACTCTGGCGATATACTGCCTGGTCACGGAGGTATCCTGGATCGGATAGACTCCATCGTCGCAGTTTTACCGGTGCTTGCATGGACATTAATCTGATGGATTTGATCCAGCATATTCTCGCCTTTGTTTTTCTTCTCGGCGTGCTCGTCACCGTGCACGAGCTTGGGCACTTTTTAGTGGCCCGCTGGTCGGGTGTGCACGTCGTCCGATTCTCTATCGGTTTCGGAAAACCTCTGGCACGTTACTTGGACAGCCGTGGTACCGAGTTTGTTTTGGCCGCCTTTCCATTAGGCGGCTATGTACAGATGTTTGATGACCGCGACCCGATGAACAACGCCCAGGCCGCCCCGGGTTCTGTGCCTGACGATGCCGTTGGGTTGATGTCCCTCTCACCTTATTGGCGGATCGCAATTTCTTTGGCCGGACCGGTGGCAAACTTCTTGTTGGCTATTTTCATTTACACGCTCCTTAACATGGCGGGCAATCTCGTCTTTGCGCCGCTTTTTTCTGCGCCCGAAGCGGGGTCGCCCATGGCGGAGGCAGGGGTGGATGGGCCTTTCGAGGTCGTGAGCATTGACGGTAAGGATGTTTTCTCCTGGCAGGATACGGCCTTCGCTCTGAGCGCAAGGTTGGGGGAAACCGGCAGCATCGATATTGGCTATGTCGCGCTAAAGACGGGACGTGAGGAACGCGCACAGCTACCCATACGCGACTGGCACCGGGGGGTATCCGAACCCGATCTTTTTGGAACGCTGGGTATGCGTCGAGGTGATCTCGGCGTCATTGGAAGGGTGATCGAAAATTCTCCAGCGGACGACGCCGGCCTGCAGCCTCGCGATTGGATTATTGGCGTGAATGGCAAGGCCGTCGAGACCTGGTCCGAGGGCGTAGCCGAGTTCTCGCAATTTGCGAATCGCCCGGTGAATCTCACCGTCTTGAGAACGGGTGTGACCTACCAGCTGACCGTCGTGCCCGAGGCCGTTACCCTCCCCGATGGCCAGGAAATTGGTCGGCTTGGTATCGGCCCTGCAAAAAATGAGGTGAGCCAGCCGATGGCCACTGCACTGGTCATGGGCGCTCAGAAGACCTGGGATATGTCCGTGCTGACCCTTTCGATGCTGGAAAAAATGATTTTCGGTCAGGTTCCTGCGGAAAATTTGATGGGGCCGGTGGGTATCGCTCAGGTTGCCGGCAATACGGTGAGCGTAGGGTGGGGGTTCTTTTTTGGCCTCATGGCGCTCCTGAGCATTTCTCTCGGTGTCCTGAATCTCATGCCGATTCCACTACTTGATGGCGGCCATGTGGTCATGTACATGATTGAAATTGTAATGGGTCGACCGGTCCCCGAGGGTGTTCAGGTTGCGGTGATGCAGGGCGGTCTCGTCCTCGTTCTGATGCTCTTTGTCTTCGTGACCTTCAATGATGTATCAAGACTCTTTTAAGCAGCGAGCTTACGCGTTAAAAGGCAAACCCCTGATGAGCACAGATGTGTACAATGTCGCGCGCCCTCGGGGTGCAATGCCACAATGAAAGAAAGGAACAACAAGCCCATGTGCAAACGTGTGTTTTCCTGGGAAGCTTTGATAGAAAAACAGCGGCCATCGAACCTGCAAACGGTCGGGGCATCAGAAGCTCGAAAGGGCCTTGCCCCTAAAGTGCTTCATGGGTTGGTTTTGACGCTCCTTGTCCTAGGGAGCCTCGGACTGGTGCCTTCCCCGGCTCAGGCCCAGGCCAATGATTTCGATTTGTCCGGCAGCGCCGAATTCGTGATTGCGGATGTCAGGCTGCAGGGACTGCAGCGAGTTTCTGCCGGTACCGTCTTCAATCTTATTCCCGTCGGCGTCGGTGATCCCATAGACAGCGTGGGCGTTAGGCGCACCCTGCGCGCGCTGTTTGAATCGGGATACTTTGAGGATATTCAGCTGGCACGAGATGGCCGTGTGCTCATCGTGACGCTAAAGGAGCGCCCCGCCATTGAGTCTATTGAACTCGACGGCAATAAGGCGATCGAATCCGACGCGCTATTAGACGGCCTGGCGGAACAGGGGCTGCAAGAGGGAGAGATATTTAAGCAAGTGACCCTGGAGCGCATGGGCTTAGAGCTTGAGCGCCAGTATGTGGCGCAGGGCCGCTATGGCGCCGGCATCGAGACCGAGATTGAGGCTCTGCCGAGAAACAGAGTGAACATCAAGATTAATATCGAAGAAGGGGAAAGTTCAGGTATTCGCCACATCAACATGGTTGGCGTCAACGACTTTGAGCAGGACGAGCTCCTCAAAATCCTTGAGTTGAAGCATCCAAGCCTCCTCTCGTTTTATCGTAACGACGACAAGTATTCGCGAGAAAAATTAAGCGGTGATCTGGAGACCCTGGAAGCCTTCTACAAAAATCAGGGCTATGCGGATTTTGAGATCACCTCTACCCAAGTGAGCATTACGCCTGATCGCCAGCAGGTGTATATCACCATCGGCGTGCGGGAGGGTTCGGTGTACAAGGTGAACGAGGTCAATCTCGTGGGCCAACTGGGAGATGTAAAGCCCGAAGATTTGGAGCGCCTTATCCTTGTGCAAGATGGCCAGACCTTTTCTCAGGCGCGTATTACCGCCAGTGAGGAGCGTTTGACGGCTGCCTTGGGGAATGGTGGTTTTACCTTTGCGACGGCAAGCGGCGTACCCAAACTCAATGAGGATGGCACCGTTGATATCGAGTTCTTTGTCGATGCAGGGAACCGGGCCTACGTTCGTCGCATCAACTTCACCGGTAACTCGGTGACCCAAGATGAAGTGATGCGGAGAGAGGCTCGGCAGCTGGAGGGTGGGTGGGCTTCCACCTCGCAGATTGACTTGAGCAAAGTTCGTCTTGAGCGACTGGGTTACTTCAAGGGGGTTGAGGTTGAGACCCCTCAGGTGCCGGGTTCAGACGATCAAATCGACGTTAATTTTTCTGTCGAAGAGCAGCCGTCGGGTGCCATCTCCGGAACGCTGGCTTATTCTCAGGGGTACGGATTGATCCTAGGCGCAAACTATCAGCAGACGAATCTGCGCGGCAGCGGCAATACGCTCAACCTGGGTTTGAGCGTCTCCGACTATCAGAAGTCAGTGAATTTTGGCTATTTCGACCCCTACTTTACGCTGGACGGCATTAGCAGGGGCTTCAACGTCTTTTTCAGGCGCCTGGACTACGATGAGCGGAATATTGCTCGCTACAGCACGGATTCAGCCGGTGCGGGCGTCAACTTTGGCTTCCCCATTGGCGAGACCCAACGGATCAACTTCGGCCTTTCTGTAGAGGGAACGGAAATCACCTCTGGCTTCGCGGCAGCTCAGGAAATCGATGAGTTCATAGAGCGAAATGGCTCGGATGCGCTGAACTTCAAAGCGAACCTGTCCTGGCTTCGTTCGACGCTTAATCGAGGCGTCTTTGCCGATCGTGGTTCATCACAGTCCCTCTCGCTGGTGGCCTCCGCACCGGGAAGTGACCTGGAATTTTATAAGTTCACCTACAAAGGCGAGCGCTATTTTCCGGTGACCCAAACCTTCACCCTGAAATTGCGTACGGAATTGGGGTACGGCGGTAGCTATGGCGACACGGTGGCCCTACCTTTTTACGAACATTTTTATGCGGGTGGTTTCGGCTCCATTCGTGGGTTTGAAAATTCGACCCTGGGCCCGCGCAGTACGCCACCCCTGGATGAAAACGGTGATCCGATTATCTTTGCAACACGTGGCAATAGCGGAGAGTTTGGTCAACCCTTCGGCGGTAATCTGTTGGTTGAAATGTCAGCCGAGCTGATCTTTCCTCTGCCCTTTGTCGAGGACAATCGACAGTTCAGGCCCGCCTTCTTCGTTGACGTTGGTAACGTCTTTAACACAGAGTGCCCCACGGTGAGCCTTAACTGCTTTGGCTTTGAGACCGAAAACCTGCGGTACTCGGCTGGTTTCGGCCTAAGCTGGCTGAGCGGTTTTGGGCCCCTTACCTTTAGTATCGCCAAACCCTTCAATACGAAGATTTTTGACGAGACTGAAAGTTTTCAATTCGAACTCGGGAAAACATTGTAGTTCTGAAGCAGTCCCGAACTAGGATACAATAACGCATAAGTAAATCTGAGGAGTGGAAGATGTTGCACAAGCTGGCTAGTACCGTCCTGTTTTTCCTAGTAGCGATGACGCCATTGGCTCACGCAGAAATGAAGATCGTTGTGCTTGATCCGGTTCGGGCGATACTTGAGAGCGACGAAGCCAAGGTATTGGTTGAGGCTGCGAACAGCGAAATGCAGCCTGATACGGATGAGCTGAGAGTTCAGGCTGAAGAGATGCAGGGGCTTCAGGAAAAGCTGCAGCAAGACAGCGAAGTCATGAGCGATTCTGAGAAGCGGAAGGCGATTAAAGAAATCGAGAGCATGCAGGCTGATCTTCAGTTCGGAAGTCAGAAGCTCCAGCGCATGGCTCAGGAGAAGCGCCAGGAAATCCTTCAAGCCCTTGCTCCCAAGCTGGATGTGGTTCTTCAGGACATCATTCAGATTGATCAGATTGATCTGATACTCTCTCCTGGCCAGCTGCAGTACGTAAATCCGAAGCACGATATTTCGCGCAAGGTAACGGAAAAGCTTAACGAGCAGAGCGAGTAGGCCCGCGGGGACATTCTGCCTGCGGGCGGGATTTCACATCGATGCGTCCTATCGGTCAACACACGCTCAGTGACATTGCAGAGCATCTCGGCGCCAAGATAGCCGGCCCCTTCGGTACTGAATATCAGGCTGAAGGGGAGGTGTTGATTTCAGGGTTGGGTGCCCTGTCTTCGGCGGGGCCCACTGAAATTACGCATTTATCCGGCGCAAGCTACCGATCACAGCTGCCGACGACGCGAGCTGGCGCGGTGCTGCTCCGACCATCAGATGTGCCTCAATCGCCGGTACCAAGCATTGTGGTGGACAATCCCTACCTTGCCTTTGCCCGGGTGACCCAACTGTTTGCTCCCACGCCCCCTCCTGCTGAGATAGCCGCCACCGCGGTGATAGCGAGCAGTGCGAGGATCGGTTCAGACGTCTTCATTGGACCCTACGCTGTGATCGAGGCAGACGCTGAGATCGGAGACGGTGCACGAATTGGGTCTAATAGCGTGGTCGGCTCGGGCAGCACCGTCGGTTCGGAAACCATCATAGAAGCCAATGTGACGCTATATTCGGGGGTGACGGTGGGTGCCCGTAGCACCGTTCATGCCGGGGCCGTGCTTGGCGCGGCAGGCTTCGGTTTTACCGCCAACGAGCAGGGGTGCTACGAAGAAATCGTTCAGTTAGGCGGGCTTCAAATTGGCGCCGACGTCTCTATTGGGGCGGGCACCACAATTGACCGAGGTGCCATCGAGGACACCCGAATCGGTGACGGCGTTAAGGTGGATAACCTGGTTCAGATAGGGCACAACTGCCAGATTGGCGACCATACCCTGATCTGCGGATGCGTTGGATTGGCAGGAAGCACCCGCATTGGCAAACACTGCATAATTGCCGGCGGCGTGGGCATCGGTGGGAAAAATCCAATCACTGTTTGCGATGGGGTGGTGATTAGCGCCAAAACGACCGTGACGCAGTCGATTGATAAGCCCGGTATATACTCGGGGACGGTCGTCGCCTCAGAACATGGAACCTGGCTGAGAAATATCGTGAAGTTGAATTCGCTGGCAGACTTATTCCGGCGGGTACGTAGATTAGAAAGAGAGAGGGACAATGAACCAAACTAAGACCATTACGGAGATATTTAGTTATCTGCCGCACCGATATCCCTTTCTTTTGCTGGATCGGGTAACCGAGATAGAGGTGGGCAAATCCATCAAGGGCTATAAGAACATCACGGTGAACGAGGAGATGTTTAACGGACATTTTCCAGGCCAACCCATAATGCCTGGCGTTCTTATTCTGGAGGCCCTGGCACAGCTCTCTGGCGTTTTGGCCTTTGAAACCAAGGACAAGAGGCCGGCTGACGGAACCAACTATCTTTTCGGCGGTGTGGACAAGGTGCGCTTTCGTCGTCAGGTCATTCCCGGTGATCGCCTCAATCTGGAGAGCGTGGTCATCGCAAATCGTTCCATGCTGATGAAGTTTGAAGCCAGCGCCTACGTAGAAGATGAACTGGCTTGTTCAGCGGTCCTAACCGTTGTAGAGCAGACCTCATGATTCACGAAACAGCGATCGTTGATGCCGGCACCGAGATCGGTCAGAACGTTAGCATCGGTCCTTGGTCCATTGTCGGCCCAGGCGTGGTGCTTGGGGACAACGTCACCATCGCGTCCAGCGTGGTGCTGAAGGGACCCAGCGTGATTGGCGCGGGGGTTCATATTTTTCAGTTCGCAACCGTTGGGGAGGATACGCCGGCGCTGGCCTATGCTGGAGAGGCCTCCACCCTGGAGATCGGCCCCAACACCATTATCCGGGAGGGCGTGACAATCCATCGCGGGATGGATCGCGGAGGGATTGGCAAAACCGTCGTCGGGTCGAACTGCCTGCTGATGGCCTATGTTCACGTTGGGCATGATTGCGTTGTTGGAGATCATGTGATCATGGCCAACAATGCATCCCTCGCGGGCCATGTGATGGTGGGGGACTACGCCAACCTTGGGGGATACGCGGGCATACCCCAGTTTCGTCAGATCGGGTCCTGCGCCCATGTAGCGGCCATGAGCCTGGTGACTAAGGACGTGCCTGCCTACATGACGGTAGCGGGAAACCCTGCCTCCGCCATCGCGCTCAACGCGGAGGGCATGCGTCGGCGTGGTCTATCCGAGGACGCCACGGCGGCGCTCAAGGAGGCCCATCGACTGGTCTATCGAAAAGGGATGCGGACCGAGCAAGCCATCGATGAAATGGCGACTCTGAGAGCCCAATTTCAGGAAGTTGACACTTTTGCAGCCTCCATTGAGGCGTCAAGCCGGGGGATTATTCGACCCCGCGCCAGCGGTAGTGCCGCGTAACCTGATACCGTGACGTTCACCCTCGGCATCTGCGCGGGCGAAGCTTCTGGCGACCGACTGGGTGCCGGGTTGATGCAGGCATTGAAATCTCATCCCGAGCTCAGGGATAACATAGCCTTCATTGGCGTGGGTGGTCCGCTTATGGTGGCCCAAGGGCTAGAACCCCTCGCCGATTACGATCTGCTTTCCGTGCATGGATTCAAGGAACCCTTGCTGAGGCTACCGGCCTTGCTTCGCCTTTACCGAAACCTAGCTGAGACGTTCTCAGCACGGCAGGTGGATGTCTTTGTAGGCGTGGACTTCAACGTTTTCAATTTCTTGCTTGAGGCTGCCCTCAGGCGGCGGGGTATGACCACCATTCACTATGTGAGTCCCTCGGTCTACGCCTGGCGTCGCGGCAGGACTAGAAAAGTAGCCCGCTGTGCGGACGAACTGCTGTGTCTCTTTCCTTTTGAACCCGCGTTCTACGCCAATCTGCCCCTGAAAACGACCTTTGTTGGTCATCCCATGGCCTCAGAAATCAATGCGTCAGAACAAGCAAAAGCCCTGGCGCGGGAATCGCTGCTGATCGAGTCTAAGGCGACGGTGATGGCGATCTTGCCGGGCAGCCGCAGGAGCGAGGTGGATCTATTGCTCGAAACCGGCCTGCTAACCGCCGCCTCGGTGTTTCAACAGCTCGCGGATGATGAGCAATGCTTCCAGGTCTCAATTCCCTGTGTTACCGAGGCCATTCGGGACCAGGTGGCTCAACGCTTGGCCACGCTGCCCAATCTTGGATTTCCCGTCATGCTTCACCTGGGCGATGCTCGGCAGGTGTTGACGGCCTGTGATCTAGCATTGGTCAAGTCTGGAACGAGTACCCTGGAGGCTATGTTGCTGAGACGGCCCATGGTCGTCTTTTATCGCCTTGGATTCTGGACCTATCGTCTTGTTCGAGCCCTGCTGAAAACGCCCTATGTGGCCGTGCCCAATATCTTGGCAGGACGGCCGCTGATTCCCGAGTTCATACAGGACGCAGCCCAGCCTGAAAGGATGGCGGCGGCGTTGCTGGATCAGTGGCGACGGGCTAAACAGGAGGCTGATTTTTATCGCGAGCATGAGAGCCTGCATACTCAGCTTCGTAGTGGTGACCTGGGCGGCGGCGCCGATTGGGGTGCTGCGCAACGGGTGATGTACTGGCTGACGCGATGACCCCGCCTCGACGGGATTATTCTTCAACGTAGATCTGTAATCTTGGCGTCCTAGCACCTGCTTCTGAGGTATCCTCTTAGAAGCGATCGCGGGGTGGTCGTGTTGCCAAAGGATAGCGTTAAGGGTCATCGGTGGAGCGTGGAGCGAAAGACTTGATAGCTGGGGTTGATGAGGTAGGGCTGGGGCCCTTAGCGGGGCCAGTTGTGGCTGCCGCCGTCATCTTAGACCCTGGCGACCTCATTGAGGGCCTAGCGGACTCGAAAAAGTTAGCGCCGCGAGCGCGAGAGCGTCTGGCGGTAGAGATTTTTGCGCGCGCCAAGGCCTGTGCCGTTGGCCGAGCAAGCGCCCTAGAAGTGGATATCTTTAACGTTCTCGTGGCCAGCCATCTTGCAATGCGGCGTGCTGTTCAGGGGTTGAAGACTCTGCCCACGCAGATCCTAGTGGACGGGAATAAGGCGCCCGACCTATCGGTGCCGGTAAGAGCCATCGTAAAGGGGGACCAAACCATTCCCGAAATTAGTGCGGCTTCGATCATCGCCAAGGTCGTGCGCGATCGGGAAATGGAGGTGTTGGCCGACCGTTACCCAAGTTATCAATTCAGTCGGCATAAGGGGTATCCAACCCCCGCGCATCGAAAATTGCTGAGGCAACTGGGCCCGACGCCTATCCATCGACGGAGCTTTGGGCCGGTGCGCAAGGTAATGGAACAGACCAGCTTCGTCGGGGACGTTGGGTAATGAGCACCGCCGCACACTTCGTACACCTGCACGTGCACAGCGAATACTCTATCGCCGAGGGGCAGCTGAAGGTTGGCGAGTTGGTGAGCAACTGCGCTCAGCGGGCGTTTCCGGCCATGGCCCTAACGGACCGGAATAATCTCTTCGCCCTGGTTAAATTTTATGAGCGTGCCTTGGGGCAGGGCATTAAACCGATCCTCGGCGCGGAGCTTTGGGTCACGGACCCCGGTACCGAGACGGCGTTGCGGGTTGTCGCCTTGGCTCAAAACGAACAGGGCTACAAAAACCTGATTACGCTGGTTTCATCCAGCTATACCGACGCAAAACGTCGGGCTGAACTCACTGAGGAACTCGTCTTTAGTCACGGCGAGGGCCTTATCATTCTCTCGGGTGGTGTGCGCGGACACCTATGGCCACTGCTGGTCAATAACGATATTGCTGCTGCCACAGTGCAAGCCCAGGCCTGGCAGAGGTGTTTTGGCGACCGGTACTATCTAGAGGTCACGCGCACCGGGCGCGAGCATGAGGAACGCGCCCTAGAGCGAGGGCTAACCGTGGCCAGCCAGCTTGGGATTCCCGTGGTCGCAACCAATGACGTTTGTTTTCTGAACGCAGAGGACTTTGAAGCTCACGAAACCCGCGTGTGTATTTATGAAGGCCGGGTTTTGGATGACCCCCGGCGGCAGCGACAGCATAGCGAGCAGCAATATCTTCGCACGGCGGAAGAGATGCGGGCGCTCTTTGTTGATCTGCCCCAGGCGCTGGAAAACAGCGTGGAAATTGCCAGGCGCTGTAGCGCGCCCCTGGCCCTGGGGACCTATTACCTGCCGGACTACCCCATTCCCAACGGTAAGACCCCTGAAGACTATCTTCGCCAGGTTGCCAAAGACGGCCTAACCAATCGATTTAGCAGCCGGGCATCTCATCAAGAATCTGCCGGGGTGCCAGAGGACTATACGCAACGACTAGATTACGAATTGGCGGTCATCAATCAGATGGGCTTTGCAGGTTATTTCCTGATCGTGATGGAGTTCATTGCTTGGGCAAAGGAAAACGGTATTCCAGTAGGACCAGGGC
>MDTB01014266.1_pt1 | contig 10414 bp, 6 predicted proteins | sample 811161 | NCBI WGS metagenome assembly MDTB01 (sample SAMN05326650, study PRJNA326480) | marine metagenome | isolation source: seawater | place: Mediterranean Sea | collected 2009
GATGTATTGGTCAAAGTTGAGGATTCCAACAATCTTTCCACCACTCAGAGCGTTGTCGTCCTGGTTAGTGATGTAAATGACCGCCCATATATATCCTCCTTGGATGGAAATTGGACATCTTCATTCTTGCATTCGGAGACCAGTCAAACCCTCGATCTTTTCTCCGTGGTTGCCACCAACACTGAAACTACAACGGGTAACGAAGTCCTTACTTATTCAATCCTTCAGCAGGCAGATCATCAGTTTTTTGAAATCAATGCTTCGACTGGACTGGTTTCACTTTTGGCCGTTCCAGATTATGAAAACCCTTTGGATTCTGATCTCGACAATAATTACAGTATTCTCATCCGGGTGACTGATGACGGTACGAGTCCAGAATACGATGAGCAAAATGTAACGGTGGTTATATTGGACGGACCGGAAGCACCAACCTTTGGGGATAACAATAAAACTTTCGAAATCATGGAAGACACAGCCCTTCTAAATATCGACATCAATGTTACAGACGACAACGCCAATCCTGCTCCGGGTCCCGGAATTGCCAATCTTTCATCCACCGGAGAATCCGATGGAAATGTTTCTTTCGATTTGCTCAATCAAAGATTTTCCTACACCCCGGATGCCAATTTTACAGGAATAGAATCATTTACCATCACTGCCGAAAATCATCAGGGGCTTACAGTTTCCTATGATGTAAATGTCACAGTTACCTCCATTAATGATCTTCCCGAAATTACCAGCTCTCGAATCATTGATGTCGCGGAAGGTGTACAAAGAGTCGCAATTCTCAAGGCCAATGATGATTCTGCGGGAGAATTAGTATGGTCGTGGGTGGATACATCTTCACCAGATACAGTGTTTACAATCTCCGATGAAGGACTGGTTCAATTTCGTGATTTGAATGGGGCGGATTTTGAAGAACTGACTAGCCAGGTGCAGGATTTTCTTCCCACTGATGCGGTAAATCTTTCCCTTTGGTTGGATGCGGATGACAATCAAACACTCTACAAAACACAAAACTTTAATGATTTTGCCAACTATGGAATAGGTGGATGGAAGGATAAAAGCGGTATGGGCAATCATCTTGATCAAACAACTTCAAACAACCGTCCCATCCTTGCTCCTGCTTCAATAAATGGGAAAACAGCAGTTGATTTTGAAGGCGATATTTCCACCCACTTCCTTGAGAGCACCACCCGCCTTGGACTGGGCACTAATCCGGATTTGTTAATTTTTGCAGTCACCCATATTGAAACAAGCGTTGGTTTGTCTGATGAAATCATTCAGATTGGAAATAGCCCTGGTTTTTTTCAAACTACTGCAGGTTCACAAGGATGGGCATGGAGATACGGTGACGGATATATTTTCTATGGTACAATAACAGATAATTCGACCGGTTTACAGGTATGGGAGCGACCTGCTAGTGGAAATTATGGAGCATCCAAGTTTTATTTGAATGGCACTGAGCAATCCTTAATAAATTCGAGTAATGATAATTTATTTCCATCAAATACCGATGCATATTTGCAAGTCGGATCTAGTTTAAACGGGCAAATAGGTGAACTGATCGTATTGAACTCCGTTGACAGTGACGACCGCATAAAACTGGAAGGATACCTCGCTCACAAATGGGGCTTGTCGACTAATCTGTCCAATGATCATCCCTACAGATACAACCGTCCAACCCATATCAAATGGGAACGACCCATCCGTATCACTGATTCTGACGGAAATTTTACGGACTCAAACTTCACCTTTCGTGTGGCTAATCAGAATGATAATGTACCCGTGATCAATAATTCCGAACTCCTATCAAGTTCAACTATTTATCGTTATGAATCGAGTTCTTTGAATCCCAGTAATTATTCTGTGATTGATCTAAATATTACCGACATGGACGGGGATATTCTAGAGTTAAATATAATCGGTGGTAATGATCGCTCTTACTTCAGTCTCAACGATACCAATCTTTCCTTTGTCAGCGCAAATTCACTTTTTCCAGATTTTGAGAGCCCAGATGATGCCAATGGGGACAATATTTATGAGGTTGAGATTGAAATTACTGACGGAAACCCGCTCCATACAATCAATCTATTTCTAAAGGTCGATATTATGAATGCGAATGAAGATCCTCCATCTTTTACATATGGAAACCAAGTGATAACAAGTTTGGATGTAAATCGATCAGAAAACAATTCCAGTGTGATACAATTAACCACCATTGACGATTGGACCGGACCGATTGAATACTCAATAAGTTCAGGAAATGATAAACTTTTATTTGATATTAATAAAACCACTGGTTTGCTAACTTTTAAAATCCCCCCGAATTTTGAGATCCGAGACGATAATAACACAGACAATATTTATGAGATACAGGTTACGGCCACGGATGATGGTAATTATTCCAGTACCCTGCTGGTTGATGTTAATGTAACCGATATCAATGAACCACCAGGTTTGGGAGTTACTTTGCCCGTTCAGGTAAATGAGGATAGCAGTGTAACATTTGTGATGGAAATATTTGATCCTGAGGATCCCAATCAAACCATTTATCCATTTGAATTTCCTCCCAAAGTTTCCCCCGCACACGGCACTTTCACAGATGCAGGCCAAGGACAGTACACCTATGTACCTAATCCCAACTACAATGGTCCTGATCAAATTGTAATTACCGTAAATGACGATAATTTACAGAACGATTTCAATGTTACTTTCCAAGTCAATCCGGTCCCTGACAATCCAATGGCTCTGGATGATGAATTTATTGTCGAATTGAATAAAGGACAGGCTATTCCACTTGATGTTCTCTACAATGATTCTAATTTGCCGGATGCGAATAATTCCGTGGGCCTTAGTATTGTATCCGGTTCCATTATACAACCTTCCAATGGAAACATTGAAATCATGAACGGTACAACTCTTCATTACACTCCAAACTCTACTTTTATCGGTACTGACTCGTTTACTTACACGATGCGCAACGATTCCAATTTAACTGCAACCGCTAAAGGAAAAATCATCGTTGAAAATGCCGAGGATTTGAACAAATGGAGCTTTTTGGACAATTTTGGATTCTTTATGCTATCCAACAATAACTGGGCCTTTCATGCTGACTTGGGGTGGATCTTCGTTCAGGAAGTAAACAAATTAAACACTGCATCATGGATTTGGCATGAACAGATCGGATGGTTTTGGACAGGAGAAAAATATGCACCAGATCTCTACATTAATGACTTCTCCAGTTGGTTCCGTTTCTCCTCCTCCATTGCCAATGGAGTTTACCTAACCTGGCCGATCTATGATCAGGATGAGAAAGAATGGTTGAACACGGAAAGTTTTGTTCAAAAGCAGCAGAATTTGGTTAAAGGTCAAATTTCTCAGGCCCTGGAAGGATTGAACAGCAATGACGAAATCATCCAATATATTGAGACACTTTCTTTCTTTACCAACGATCAAAAGGCGACCATTAAATTTGAATTGAAATTCAAGGGTATCTCAAAGACTCTTAGTACCTTACTTCGGGAATAGGATTTAATATTTATTTTCTTAAAGTAAAACCTTTTGTATTTCGGCTTGTTTGGAGAAAAAAGTAAGGACTTTACCTTTAACTAGTTCTTTCTTATGAATTAATGATCTCCGTTTTAAGTTAATGTCATTTTCTTCTCCAAAAACTTGGGTTTTTCTTTGGATGCAATTCCTGTTTACTGCATTCCTAATTGGACAGGTGCCCACTAAAACTTTAACCAGAGACCAGTACCTGGACAGTCTTGAAGCGAGGCATAAAAATCTATCACTTGAATTTAAGGAAATTGTAGGCGTTCAATTTGATGTTCCCCAGAATGTATTAATTCCGGATTCAGAGGCACAAAATGATTTTGATTCATTGCCGGGACCGCTTGATCCAAACACTTTAAATCAAGTCGAGGATGAATTGATTTCTTCGGAAGTGATACCAGTGGAGATTGATGAAAAAAACGAGTCGGATGATGAACTGGTTTATGAGTCAGAAGTAATTCCACCTCGTTATTTAGAAGATGAGATCGGTTTGTATTACCTTCAACCTTTTATTGGATTGTCCATTGTCGCCAGCGACATGACCATTGGTGTGGATACTCCGTCCATGGATGGTGATTTAGGATATAGCCTGGGAGTCCGTGCAGGCAGGAGATGGGGTAATCTTGAAGGTGAAATTCATTTTGGGTATCTTTATAATTCTTACAGCGGAGACTTTATCGACAACGGAGATTTCTATTCAGTGACTGGAATTATGGAAGCAACCAGCATTGGCACACGGTTCGGGTATGGCTTACCCTATGGAGACCGTGGCTGGTACAAAGCGGCTGCTGGATTTGGTTTTGCCAATCGTAGGCATTCAAACAATGTTTCAATTGACGATTTTGTCACTCCTGGAGAATCGTTCGCTGAATCTGTTTTCAGCTATGATCTTTTATTGGCGATGGGGTACCAGTTAGGTATTGGATGGGATGCAATTTTATCTTACCGATTCCTGAACTTGAGTGATTATCGTGAATTCGATGATGTTTCATTGCATCTTTTCGAAGTTGGATTGGGGAAAAACTTTTAATCCGTTTTTTGGGAATTACATTGCCTTGACGGTTGGCTTGGATGGGTTTTCCATCAAATTCCTTAAATGAGTAAGAAGTCAACAGGAGACACCCCAATGATGAGGCAGTATCGTGAGGCTCGTGAAAGCCTTGAGGAAAATACTCTGCTTCTTTTCCGTCTGGGTGATTTTTATGAAATGTTTGAAAATGATGCAGTTCGAGGAGCGGCCTTACTCGGCATTACATTAACCAAGCGGCATGAGATGCCCATGGCGGGAATTCCATTTCATGCAGCTGAGGGATATTTAACCAAATTGCTAAGTAATGGGCACAAGGTGGCAATATGTGATCAGTTAGAAACGGCTCAAACTGGGAAGTTAGTAAAGCGTGGAATCACTCGAATTCTAACTCCCGGTACCGTCTTAGAGGATCGTCAACTGGATGCCAGTTCAAATCATTTCCTTCTGGCTGTGTCCATAGAGAAAAAGAAAATTTTTGCATCATGGCTGGATCTTTCCACCGGACAGTTCAAACTTGGCGGTTTTTCAGAACCCTATAATTTTTTGTCTGCTGTAAGTGGCGTCAGTCCCAAGGAAATTCTTCTGCCTGAAAGTTGGGATAAAAAAGTTGCCTTTCTCGGAGCGAATGACCGGTTTTTGGAAGACTTGAACCGTCTATGGTCGGGTACCACCCTGACGGAAAGACCTGATTTTGACTTTGATCAACGATCTGGGGCCCGTGAAGTGATGGAATCCTTGGGAGTCATGAACCTTGAAGGGTTTGGTATCGGATTGGAGCACAATGGCTTGGGGCCGGCTGGTGCTGTCCTTGTTTACGCCCAGGATGTCTTGAAGGGTAAACCTGGCAACCTCAGAACTTTGGAAGAATGGCGGGATGGAAATACCCTGCTTTTAGATCCTGCCACGCAACGCAACCTTGAAGTGTTTCTTTCCGGAGCTCATACAAGATCGGGATCCTTACTCGATGCAATGGATGAGACTTCATCGGCAGCAGGTTCCCGTTTGCTGGAAAGATATTTGGGAGCTCCTGAGCGTAACCTTGAGGAAATTCATAGACGGCAGTCATGTGTCAGCGAATTTTCCGTTCTCCCTTCCCTGGTTGCACAAGTTTCTGAGATTTTTAAATCTGGAAGCGATATTGAAAGAATCCTTGGTCGATTGCAAAACCGTATGGCTCGCCCACGTGAAATGGGAGGGCTTAGGACCATGTTGCGTGGTTTGCCCGGGATTAAGGAATCACTTCTGCAGTCTGGATCGGAAGCGAATGCAATTCAGCACCTTGCATCCAGAGTTAAAACATTTGATAATCTAAGAGATCTGCTTGACCGTTCGCTTGAAGAAGAACTTCCTGCAGAGATTAAGGTGGATGTAAAAGGGCAGGGCGGTTCAGTTATTCGGGTCGGATTTGATGATCAATTCGATCATTTGAGGGAGCTTGCAACTGGTGGAAAGAGATGGATCAGTGATCTGGAGAAAAGTGAGCGTGAAAAAACCGGCATCTCAAATCTGAAGGTAAAGTATAATGGAGCATTTGGTTATTTTATCGAGGTTACCAAGGCCAACTTGCACTTGGTTCCGGAACATTACGTTCGCAAGCAAACCATGACCAATGCTGAGCGCTTTTACACGGAAGAGTTGAGGCAAAAGGAAAAAGAAATCATTAATTCTGAGGAAAGGGCAGTCTCCCGTGAGCAGTCCCTTTTTATGGGAGTGGTCGATCAAACGCTTGAAGAGTCTACTGCTCTTCTGGAGGTCGCAGAAGTTCTTGCAGAGATTGACCTTTTTTCCTCGTGGGGAAAATTGATGAGAGATCGGGAATACTGCATTCCACAATTTGTTGAGAATTCTTCCATACTTGAAATCGAACAAGGTAGGCATCCTGTTGTGGAGGTGGTTCTTAAAAAAGAAAGCCTGGGACTTGCGGGCACGCATGCATTTGTACCAAATGATTGCTTTCTGTCTTCAGATAATAATCAGATTGCATTGATTACCGGTCCGAATATGGCAGGTAAATCGACTTTTATCAGACAGGTTGCCCTCATCGCCCTGATGGCTCAAGTTGGCAGTGGAGTACCAGCAAAGTCTTGCCAAATGGGCGTAGTGGACCGAATTTTTTCAAGAGTCGGAGCCGGGGACGAATTAGCGCGTGGAAACTCCACATTCATGGTGGAGATGAATGAGACAGCCAATATATTAAACAATTGCACCAGGAGCAGCCTAATTGTCTTGGATGAAATCGGGAGAGGTACAAGTACCTATGACGGACTAAGTATTGCTTGGTCAGTCGTTGAGCATTTACACGGTAATGAGAGTGCGGGTCCGAAAACACTGTTTGCCACTCATTATCACGAATTGACGAAACTATCTCAATCCCTTCCAAGATTGAGCAATTTTGCGGTTGCTGTGAAAGAATGGAATGATGAAATCATCTTTGTCCGGCAAGTCACTCCTGGAGCGTCCGAGAGATCATTTGGTATTCAGGTTGCTCGATTGGCAGGGCTTCCCAATGAGGTGGTTAGCAGGGCGAAACAGATTTTGGATGGCTTGGAAAAAGGGAAGGCAAACAAGGCTTCAAGTAAAATGACTGGTTTGAGTGATCACCAATTAACTCGAGAAAAGACCTCATCTCCCGCGAGTGCGGGAGAAAATACCAAAGAGATTTCCAGAGCCGGGAAAAGACAGGATCCATCTCAACTGGAACTTTTCTAAAGCCATGAGAGATATTCTTCACTGCGAGGAGTTTGGGGATGTAAAGAAACCTACCATTACTTTTCTGCATGGTTTGCTTGGTTCTTCAAGAAATTGGAGAGGCGTAGCCAGGGAACTTTCCCAGAATTTTAATATTTTTGCATTGGATTTACGAAACCACGGTAGTTCGTTTCATTCCAAAAATTCATCAATTTTTGACATGGTAGGGGATTTGCTCCATTGGATGGATTATCGGAATCAAAAAGAGATGACCTTATGCGGACACAGTCTGGGAGGGAAAGTGGCGATGAAATTTGCCTGCGAATATTCACATAGAATTAAGAGGCTCGTGGTCGCAGATATTGCCCCCAGAAATTATCCTCCAGAACATCATATACCGACCTTGGATGCTTTGTTGAATATTGATCTTCCCTCCATAGATTCTCGGAAGATGGCAGATGAAGTTTTGGCCGCCCGGGTTCCAAACTGGGCTTTTCGTCAATTTCTTCTTACAAATTTGATTCAAAGTAATGGAATTTTTCATTGGAAACCAAACCTTTCTGTACTTCGGGAATCAATCGCTGATTTATCTGTCAGCCCACTACAATCAGATGAATCATTCTCCGGTCCTTCTCTGTTTGTGCGCGGGGGAAAGTCTGGATATCTGCGTTCCGAACACTTTTCGGATATTGTAGAACATTTTCCAGCGGCTAAGATGGAAGTCCTCCCAGAAGCTGGCCACGATGTCCATGTTGAGGACCGTAAGGGATTTCTTAGAGTTTTTACAGAATTCCTAAACTCTACCTAAAGGATCACGAAGGTGAGCCCCTTTTGAGGCGGCAAAGGTGTGGAAGTTTGGATGGACTTGCCATTTAAGGTAATATTGTTCGGCAATGAATTGAGCCCGTTCATTGGAAAAATTTTCATTGGTCCACGCTAAAACGGCTCCCCCAAATCCTCCCCCTGTCAGTCTGGCTCCTAAAACATCCTCTTCCTTGTTCAATAGTTCAGCCAAAAAATCAATCTCAGGTAAGCTGTTTTCGAAGTATTCTGAAGAACTTTGGTGAGATTCGCTAAGGAGGGAGCCAATTTTACTGGGATTTTCTGATATACTTAAGCCCTGGCTGAATCGTTCCACTCTTTTTTGCTCGTTCACCACATGCATTGCCCGTTTGGTTAGGTTTTCAGGCATACTGGCCTGTTCGATTATATCAACGGATCCGTGAGCAAGAAATTTCAAATTCGGATCGATTTTTTGAAGGGCATAAAGAGCGTCCATGCACTCCTGGTTTCTTGTTCCGTAGTGAGAGTCAATTAAATCGTGCTTGATGCCGGTGTCAAATATCCAAAATGCGGTTTTCTTAGGCAGTGGCAAAGTAGAATAGCTTTCATTGGCGCAATCGATACGAACGACTTGATCGTCTTCTCCAAACGCTGAAGTTCCTTGATCCAAAATTCCACACGGAAGACCCACCCATTCATTTTCTGCCCGCCTGCATATAGTGACCAGATCATTTTGGGGAACCTTTTTATTTGCAAGCTGAAGCAGGCAAATCGCGGTGGCTAATTCTACGGCAGCACTTGAGCTTAAGCCTGCGGCGACAGGAAGATCAGAAGTTAGGATTAGGGAAAATCCGTCATTGGGAGCCAGGTTCATTTGCTGGAGAACATTGAGGACACCGAGACAGTAGTTCCCCCAACTCCTGTCTCCACTTTGCTTTTCAAGTTTGTCGATTGATCCGGAAATTACCGCTTTCTCAAAATTTTCACTGAAAAGACGAAAGGACCGATTTTTCATTGGCTGAGCCAAGCCATAGATTCCTGCATCGATTGCTGCGCCAAGGACCGTTCCTCCATTGTAGTCGAGATGATTTCCTAGAAACTCGATTCTACCGGGTGCAAAGGAAGCCACAGAACCTTCCATGTGATTTTTGTAAGCTTCTTTTGCCTGAATAGATGAATTTTCCTTTTTCATTTGGTGTGGTTATATTTTCCAAAAAAAACCCGTGGTTGCCCACGGGTCTTTATAAAAGGGGTAGATATTAAGCAAATCAGATTGCAGCCTTGAGCTTAGCTCCTGGCTTGAACTTCACAGACTTGGAAGCTTTGATCTTAATTTTTTCACCGGTTTGGGGGTTGATTCCCTTCCGGGCCGCACGCTTAACGACGGAAAAGGTACCGAAACCAATAATTTGAACACCTTTTTCTTTGTCTTTCTTTACACCTGCAGTGATGCAATCAATTACAGCATTGAGTGCTGCGTCGGCTGCTGCCTTGGTGGTGTCCTTGCCCAGTTTCTTTTGTACAGCTTCGATTAGTTGTCCTTTATTCATGTTTGTTTCCTTTTGTTTGGAATATGATTTTTTGAGTTAAACAAGCTTTTAGCTCTTCGTTTTCTTCGTTTTGGTCAAACATTTTCTGCAAAAAATGCGATTTTTTAGCGGTTTCTTGCTTATTTTGTCCCAGAATCCCCTTTTTCAGTGGGTTTTAGGATTCCTTGTGCTCCGCAAATAGCTGTCTCAAGAAGGTCTTGTAATTCCTTGATTTTGGAAGTCTTTTTTTCATCCGAGAGTTGTTCGGCCCGTTTGACTAATTGACTTGCCATGGTGGAGGCTTGTTGTTGATCCGCCCCAAGATTCCTAAATATACCTGCCACTTGTTCGACTTCTTCCTTACTCATAACCAGTGCACCTTTCCAAAGCCATTGTCTTCCAAGGCAAGACCGTTTTCTTTCAACTGATTCATGGCTTTTTGATGAATTCTGGCGGAACCAACCCATTTATCTCGGTCCTTGTACAAAGACTTCAGCAATCCCACTTTTTTGCTTTCCATGAGTATGGGCATGGGCAGGTTGGGGGCAAATGTATGATCCTGTCCCCATTGCACAGAAACCATTTTTCTTTGAACTTGCCCCATGGCATGAAGCCTGGCCATTACTTCCTGCCCAAGATAACATCCTTTATCAAAATCGACGGACCTATTTTCCATATTTCCCTCCTGGGGCAATTCTTCAAGACCTAGTTCCAGTGGAATTTCATAGCATTTGGCCCGAATCCGCAGGCAATTGTACTCTTCATCTGAAATTTCCTTTATCTTGATTGGATCCGGATTTGGAAAAGAGGAATTTTTTTTCATTAA
>MDTB01120201.1_pt1 | contig 10414 bp, 2 predicted proteins | sample 811161 | NCBI WGS metagenome assembly MDTB01 (sample SAMN05326650, study PRJNA326480) | marine metagenome | isolation source: seawater | place: Mediterranean Sea | collected 2009
AAAAAAAAAAAAAGAAGAAGAGAAAAAGAGAAGAAGAAGAAGCGGAAAGCTGGAAGAAAGCCTCTGGACGGAAAGCCAGAGAAAGCAGAAGCAGAAGTAGCTAGTGCCTGAGTGCAGGAATGCCAGACTAGCAGAAGAAGAAGAAAAAAAGAAAAGCTACAGCCGGAGACAAAATACTATATTGTTATTGAATTTTACCCAAACAGAATAAAACAATGAAAGAAAAGTGTACGTTAAGTATCATTACATTATTTTTATTATTATTATCATTATTATCAAATAATCATATTGTTTTAGCTCATTTTGTAATTCCAGAAGGTGACCCAATTGCGAATAATAATTCAATTGTGCTAATAAATAATGTCAGGTTTACAATATTAACATCTGCTCTTATACGGGTAGAGAAAATTATACCAAATGATTCATTTGAAGATCGACAAACCATGGTAGTATTTAATCGCCATTTGCCAGTTCCACAATTCTCGTCAAAAAAAGTAGAAAATGGCGGCATACAAATAGCAACCAAAGACTTGATTTTAACTTATTTAAATAAAAATAAAGAAGAAGAATTTACACCAGCTAATTTATTTATACAGATGAAAACGCAAAATTTAAATAACGTATCGACTTGGAGGTATGGTGATAGCACGAGTGGCAACTTGTTTGGAAGTTTTAGAACATATGATACACTTCACGGTTTGCAAGATTTAAATTGTACTCGTCACAAACCATGGGTTACAACTAGCGAACCTGAACATTGTGCATTTGGATTCATTTCTCAAAATGGCTTTGCGATTTTTGACGATTCTCGAAGTCCATTATTATATGATAATTGGGTGCATCCGAATTTAAATGGAAAATGTGATGCATTGTCTACTGATCCATGTTTTGGAGCAGATTTTAATCCTGGTGGATATCGATATGCAAATGAAACAGCATGTATATCTGCAGGATGTTGTTGGCATGGTCGTGAATCTTCAGACTTTATCGATTTGGCATGGTGGAGTGATGGAGTGGAAAATGTTTTGACAACTTCAAAATTTCCACTTCCATCCAATTATAAAATAGTGCATTCAGTTTTTAATGGTCCCCCAGTTGGTCAATTGCACAAAAATAATAATACCGGCAAATATTTGTTCCCATTTAAACTTTGGAGAAAATCAAGCAGTGCAAATTCATCATATGTTCGACATTATACAACCGCATCTATTGCTGGCGAAAAAGATGCAATAAAAACAAATTTTAAGTTTGTAGGTATTCTGGGTTACATATCATCATTGAAAGCAGAAAGTAATGATGGTGCATCACAACAAGTAAAACTTTTTTATTGCAAAGAAACAAATGATCATTTCTCATCAATTGATAATTGTCAAGCATGTTATCAGAAAAATTATACGTTTATACGTAATCAAGGATATTTATTTCCAGAATCAAATTTATGTACGATGAGAAATGGAAATGAAGACTTTTATTTCTTTGGTCATGGTGATAATTATAAACGTGCATTGTATGATTTTTCTTTGATTAGTGGTAAAATCCCAATTCCTAGACGCCATATGCTAGGCATGAGCTGGTCACGTTGGGCGAATCCAGGAGAAGAATGGAATGGAAATCAAACGTTGCAACACGATGCGGCATTAAGCCTCTCGAATGCAGGGTTTCCACTTGATACGTTTATATTTGATATGAACTGGCACATCAAACCACAATGGACTGGATATACTTGGGATAATAAAATGTATCCGAATCCAGAAGAATTATTATCATTTTTACATAATGATCGTGGATTATACATTGGTGCAAACTTACATGATGCACAGGGTGTTATGACAATGGAGAAAGAATATGAAACTATGGCAAAATTTGTTAAACAATCCAATGGTCAAAATATTACGTTTCACATATCAGAACAAGCATATGCAGATGGCTTGCATCAAACTGTTTTGGAACCACTTGCAGAAATCGGTTTCGATTTTTGGTGGACGGATTGGCAACAAGGTCTTCAAGGTTATCCTGGGATTGGAACTACAGATATAACGGGATTGAACCCAACAGCATGGCTGAATCACTATCGTACAATGAATTATACGCAACCAGGCAGTCAGCGAAGACCGCAAATACATAGCAGATGGGGTGGTCTAGGTGGTCACAGATATACCTCCCAGTTCGGAGGCGATGTAGTACAAGCTTGGGATAGTTTGTTAGCAATGATATACACTACAGTAATTTCAACTAATGTTTTAACTGCACATTGGGCCCAGGAAGTAATGCAAAACACAGGGGAACACGAGCTATTTACTCGAGTAGCTCAATTTGGTGCATGGGGCCCTGTCTTTACAATGTGGGGTAATCGATTTAAGCCATGTAACATTTGGTCAGATGAAGATTTTCCACAACCATATCGTGAAGCTGTTAGAGTTCATCTTTTACAACGGTCAATGTTGATTCCACATAGATACACACTGGCCGCAATTGCTCATAACGAAGCACTAGGTTTATTACGTCCAATGTATTATGATTATCCAAGGAATACAAATGCATATGCTGGGGAATATAATTCACTTCCCCAATATATGCTTGGAGATAACATTTTAGTTGCACCGCCATATACAATGTTGGAAGATTCAAGAAATCCTACTACTTCATCTGCAAAAGCGTATTCGGTTTGGTTACCAACAGATGTTGAATGGATAAAATTATTTAACACATCTGTAGATGTTCCTACTACTAATGTATCTGGGTGGGGCCATGTTTCGCCGCAATTATATCAAGTTCCAACATTTGTGAAGGCTGGTTCAATGATTCCTATATTACCTGATCATTTAGCAATTATGTCTGGTTCTGCTTCCAGACCCTTTTCGAATTTAGAGTGGTGGATTTTTCTAAAACAATCAAAAATTAATTCCAATAATAATAATGCACCAGCAACCGCATGGTGTTACGAAGATGATGGATTATCATTGGACTACATCCGCAATAACTCATTTGTAAATATGACAATAACAAAACAACATGATCATAAAGAACAAAAATATATATTAAGTCAAATTGGCACTTATAGCAATGCACCCCAACAACGTATTTTATCATTGCGTTTGATTGGCAAAAATTCTAGCTTGATTTCTTCAATTCGCTTAAACAAAATAGAAATTGAGAAGAGGCCGTCTTGCGATGTTCCTGTATACGATACTACGATTACTGATGATAAAATTGAAAATTATACGAATAGAAAACCATTTTTTTGTGATGCTTTGGATGGTACTCGTCCTTATGTATATGTATGGTTGGGTAGTGATTTAGTGAGTGTAGATCGAGTAGTTATTGTAAAGGAGATTGTTTAAAAAGAAAATAAAACACATTACAAAACGCGTTTTGATAAATTTTTTAATACGTATGATTTAACTGAGATACGTTCACACACTCTTTTTTACAAAATCTTTGTAAAGAAACTGGTGATTTTCTTCACTTTCTTCACAGCAGATCCAGCACTATCTTTTTTGCTCAAAGACCTTCTCTTCTTGCCACTCGAGGAGGAAGATTTTGATTGGGACGGTGAAGCTGCTTTTCCATTAGGAGTTGTATTTAATTTACTTTTCTTCTTTACAAAGCTAGCGTTTCCCGCAACTATCGGTCTAACGCGTTTATTTCCAATGGAATTAAATGGAATTTCTTGAGATGGCGGCCCACTTAAACTTTTTGGAACATCGGTTAAATCGATAGCAGTATCATCCTTCTCAGCAATTTTCTTCCCTCTTGCTAATTTGACTACATCAGTTGTTGTCGTTGATATCTCATTTGCTTCATCGATTTCGACGGTGATTTCATTTGTTTTTTCAACGTTAGCTTCGGTGTTGTTTGAAGTCGTTGTACTCGATGTGGTTTCAGGTAAGGTCTCTTCTGCTTTCTTTTCCGGTATTGCAGATGATTTTTCCTCCATTTCTCTTTGTTTAGACAATCTGGAGCTGTATGACTTTTGCAAGAAAAACCTGTAGTTTTCACATTTTTCTGCTCCTTCCAATCCTTCAAGGCGTAATTGCACTTGGGGATTCGATAAACCGAAAAACTTAGGCCCCGATATCAATTGTTTACTTTTTGGTAAATTTAATTCTTCGCATTTTGCTTTAATTTTATTAAGGACAATGTTCCAAACACGTGTTGCGGAGGAATCCGACTCAATAGGTTCATCTGGAGCGTCGCTAGCAGTAAGTCTGTAAAGTACGTCACCTTCAGCACCTTCATCCTCCGGTAACAGAATTTCTTGTGTGTATGTAACTCTTTCTCGAGGATTTTTAAAGCTTTTAAACGTCTTTTCAGCTTTGTAACCGATAGCAAAAATATAAGCTTTTGAGTGTAAAGCCCCTTTTCCTTCTTTTTCGTAAATTTGACCGAATGAAAGTACTTTTAAACTTGCAATTGGTTCATATGGGAGTTCAGTTCGAGCTAGTATCAATGCACCAACTTCTTGTGCCACTTTGTGAGAAATTTGTTCTTGGTTTTTCAACAATGCCGATTGAATAGGTTCTTCAAACTCAGTAGGAGCTTTTCCTTTCAATTGCCTTACTTTTTTTGGTTTCCCTTCATTCTTTTTTTTGCCTTTTCTCTTCCTTTTACCTTTACTTTTTACGACTGCAGGGCTCACTCCAGATATAAACATACCAAGACTAGCTTGTTGTTGACGTCTTGCCATTCTGGATGTAGCCGATTCTCCAACAAAATTTTTCTCCACTGTGCTAAAGGAATCTGACGATATAAACCCACGAGCGTTATGCCGTGCAATGTAAGCAACTATCGCTTCGAAGCGCGCTTTCAAAATCTTATCACTCAATTTATCATTCGTAGTGCTACTTTCTTCAAAATCCTCCATTTCTACATCATCTCCATCATTTGTAGCTTTATCGTTTTTTGAATCGTCCTTTCCATCTTCCTTGTTTGCGGAAGTTAGATTTTTGTACTCCATTTTTACACTGTTAAATGCTTTAGCACCCAAACCGTATTTCGCAACGTTTTCAAGCAACATCATATCAAGATACGTTGAATCAGATTCTTTGCAAAACCAATCTGATGGCATAATGTGCTTCGAGATAGTTTTAAATTTTAAAGAACCTTTGAAGCAAAGCTCTAAAGCTTCTTTTACAAAATCAAATTCCTTCAACAATACTTTACGACGGAATCTACTTAAAAGTTCAGCGAATCGTTTAATCCGTTTTTTAATTTTTGGTGTCAACAAAGTTTTTTCTGTAGGTTCAAAATCATCGGACGCAGCTGTTGTTGAAGTTGTAGATGATTCTGGTGCTACTACTTTCTTCTTTTTCTTTGGTGATTTACCTACACTAAAAATAAAGGCTTCAAATTTATTTAAACGATCAATAACACTACTACGATCTTTATTTTCAAGAGAAGCGTATTGCATAAATGCATCTATTGTGTTTTCTTGAAAAGGGAAAAATGTGTCATCGTCGGATGTTTCATTGTTCTTTTTACATCTATCAGCAAATGTTTCCTTTTGTTCAGTAGTTTCCGTATTATCAGTTGTAACTACCCCTTCAACTTCAGTTGATTGCATAACCGTAGCAACATTGTCGGGAAAACCAAGAGTGCAAAGAGCCTCTTTGAAGTGCTTTTTATCAAGTTTTGTCCATTTCTTTGCAAGTTCTAATTTCTTCCTCTCAGCTTTCTTTGCAAGTTCTAATTTTCTTCTCTCAACTTTCAACTTCTTTTCCTTCTCCCGTTCTTCCTTTGCTTCTTCCAAAGCCAATTTGCGCTCCACCTTTCTTCTTTCTACCTCTGCTAGATGCTTCTTCTTCTTTTCTTCCCTAGCTGCAGCACGTTCCATTGCCAACTGCTCCCTTTTTGCTTGTTTCTCTGCTTTTATTTTTTCACGTTTCTCCGTTGCCTCACGTCTTCTTCTTGCCAAAGCCCGTTCTCGTTCTTCCTTTTTACGATTTGCTTCTGTCACCTCTGGTCTTTCCAACGCAGAGTATTCTGGAAAAACTTCCATTAAAAGTGTGACGATATTGTTTGCACGTCTAGATATGTTTAAATTAGGCGGCATTTTCAATATCTCATCATGTATAATTTCCAAAAATACGTTTGATTCATCTTTCTTGATTTTCTCCATGATGCCGTTACGTATCATCCCAAATTTTTTCAAACCGGCTAACAAGGCTTTGTCGTGTGTCACAGACCACCACTTGTATTTCGGATCAGAATGTACTGGCTTAGTCTCAGACAATTTCTCCAACGAATCATCAATTTTCTTTGTTACCGCTTCATCTGTATTGACGGACACCTTATACAACAAAGTGCAATCATCTAATAATTTCAGTTGACTTTGGCAGGTCTCAGGGCTATTGAATAATTGGCCAACAAAAGATCGATCTTGACCAACACATTCATGTGGTGTGAAATCTAAATCTTCATCTCCAACGATTTCCATCTTTTCAATTAATTCCAGCGCTTGTCCAGCAATTACATATGCCTTTGACGCTTCCTTTAAGGCTTGTAAACGGGTTATGAAAGATGGAGTCGTAGCTGGAGCCGGTTTAGCATCAATTACAACAACTTCTTCAGCATTTGTTGCTTCTGTTGTTGTCGTCGTCGTCGTTGTGGTAGTAGTAGTCGTGGTAGTATCGGAGGACTCAGTACTGGTATTATCAGTGCTACTATTGTTATTTTTCGATTCTAAAATGACTTTTTTCTTCTTTTCTTCCATCGATCGTATAAAAACTTGCGAAAGTAGTGCAATATATGAAACACACACTTCATCAATAACAGCTTTTGTCAATGTTCCTTGCTTTTTATTCACACTTTGCTGAAAAGCATCATTACAACCGAGACCGTATTCCCTCAATCCTTTCAAGATGCGTTGGCGAACAGTTTTTGTTATCACGCCAGCATATGCACTACTGTTATCCTCGTTTTCATCACCATCATCATCATCATCTTCGCCATCTTCGAACGCATCTGAGATTTCTTTTCCATAAAAATCTTTAGGATTGTAACTAACTTTTTTTAATCTTGCCGAGCGATTAGCCCTATCCAGTTTGATAGGTGAATTTCTTGGCATCTCCAACCCAATTGTTTTGCTCCAAAAATCTGGATCATCAATATCAATTTCATCTTCCTTTGATGTACCAGCAGCAAACGTTGCCTTTGAGAACTGATTCTCAACGTGTGTACCTTGATCATAGGTAACTACTTTTGAGCGCTCCAAAATGTCTTCAATATTCTCAGCATTGTATGCTGCAGCTTTTTGTTGTTGATCTTCATCTTCATTGTCCCTAAAAAGATCATACGCACCACGTTTCAATAAATTTTCCAATTCATTTTTTGTCATATCCTTCCCTTCAGCTCCTGTCAAAATTGCTTGATCCAAGCCTAATTTTAAAGATGCCCGTAAAAACATTTGATGCTCATATGTTTTATTGGTAATAAGTCGATATATTTTTACATCTTTGGTTTGCCCAATACGATGAGCACGAGCCATGGCTTGGATATCATTTTGTGGATTCCAATCGCTATCAAATATTATAACACGATCTGCTGCCATTAAATTTATTCCTACCCCACCGGCACGAGTACAGAGTAGAAAGACTTTGGCTTTTGATTCCTTGTTCGTAAATCGGTCAATGGAGATTTGACGATCTCGCCCGCGGACACCACCATCGATGCGCTCAAATGCCATTCCCCGCATGTCTAAATAGTCCGCTAGGATGTCCAATACTTTGATCATTTGTGAAAAAATTAAAATTTTATGACCATTTTTAATTAGCTTTGGTAGTAATTTATCCAACAAAACCATTTTGCCACAACAATTTATAAAATCATTTTCTGCATATTTATCAGCAACACCACGGATTAAAAATGGGTGATTGCAACATTTTCGAAGTTGCATTGATAAATTGTTTAACGATGCTTTTGCAGCTCCTTTTCTTAACAGATATGCAGCATTTTTTTCATACAACGCACGATAAATTTGTTTTTGCAACGGCGTCAATTCCACTTCAATTATAGTCTCCTCTTTTGACGGTAACGTATTTGCTTCTACATCACTTTTTAAACGTCTCAACATATATGGACCGATGATTTTATGAAGTTGTTGAATTGCATCACTTTTATGAATTGTTCCGCCAGTTGTTGTATCTTTTTCGCCACCAAATTTTTCTTGAAATTTCAACAACGATTTCTCGTCTGCTGTATCTTGTTTTTTTTCATTGATTGAGCCACTTGGTGTAAGTTGTTTTCCACCACCAAACTCGTCAATGTCTAACAAACTTAATAATGCCCACAACTCATCTGTGCTATTTTGTATAGGTGTACCAGTAAGCAAGAGGCAGGAATCCCATCGAACTCTGCGACGTATTTGCTGAGCTAATTTCGTTTTATGATTTTTCAAACGATGAGCTTCATCTACAACTAAGGATCGCCATTGTACGGATTGAAAAAAAGAAGCGTCTTTCAACATCATTTCATAACTTGTTATTATTACGTCTGTTTTAAATACTTGTTTGTTTCCGTTCATGTAATAAATATCATTTTCTCTGATATTTTTCCTTCCAATTTCGCTACCATGATAGATGACGCTATGAAGCTCCGTCCAAGTCTCTATTTCTCGTTGCCAATGATCAAGTGTAGATAAAGGTGCTACTACGAGAAATTGCCCAACCTGTGTGAACTTTTTCTTACCCACAGGTTCATTTTTCCATAAATGTTGTAAAAAACTTGCACTTTGACAAGTTTTTCCCAAACCCATTTCATCTGCTAAAATACTATTACGTTTATTTTGCCAATTCCATACCATCCAATTCAAGCCTTCAATTTGATAGGAACGCAATGAAAAATCGTTATTGTTGTCATATAACTCATCGTAGGTGCTTTCTTTACACGTATTTTTCGCCGGGCGTCCTGGGTTCCTTAATGCCCTTCCAATTTCAGCCATTGTACCGCAAGTTGGCAATTCATTTATTTGATGGTATTTCTCCAGCGCATTTTTTAATTCTTCTTCATCTAAATCACTAGTTTTTTCCCATGTCATAGCATCATAATGCAATTTATTCCATTTCACATATACTTGTTTTTGCCCATCTGGCAATTCACCTTCATCCATGATACGATGAATGGAAAGGTAGCTTGGATCAAATCGTCGTTCTCCATATAATTCTGTTTCCATGCTATTATCCTTTAAAAGATATTTTTTAATTTTTTGTGCTGCATATTTTGCACCAAATTTTAAATCTGCCTCCGTTTCCCATGTGACGTGCAAGTAACTTAAATCCGACCATTTGATCAAAAATCGTTTTTCAAAAGTTCTTAATAGATCTGCATCTTCATTTTGAAGATTCAAACCACGTCGTCCATTGTTTACTTCTGCAGTATTCATATCTTCACACATTTTCTCCCACTCTGCCATAGTTTTTGTATCGTGACTAATGATTTTTTCAATATTAAATAACATTTGTGTTTGAAGTACTTGGTTCTCTTCCTCTTCCTCTTCCTCGCTACTAGATTCGTCAGAGTCTTCTTCCTCACTACTTTCTTCCTCGCTACTAGATTCTTCCTCCTCGGACGAGCTTTGTGCGTATTTTACTTTTTTGGTTGCTCTTTGCGATCGTCTAGTTGGTTGCTGTGTAACTTTATCATTTGTTTCTTCTTCAAAGTCTTCATCACTTTCCTCCTCCTCACCAGAAGATGACTCCTCCTCCTCTTCCTCACTACTAGATTCGTCTTCTTCTTCTTCTTCTTCTGCTTGCTGTTTCTTAGCAGCTTCTAAAGCTTTTTTTTTTGCTTCACGTGCTCTCATAGCCTTTTCCTTCTTTGCTTGTTTGGCTGCTAAATTTGATTCACGTAATCTTTCTCTGAACTCTTTATCAGCATCTTTCTCTGAGTAACTAACTTTTTTCGATGCAGCACGTCTACTTGTACGTCTGCTTCCACCATTATTATTATTATCATTATCAGAGGTAGTAGCACCACCATCTTTTTTTTTCTCCGTCGTTTGTAATAATCGTAACATTTGTTTCCTTTCTCTCCGTTTACAAAATTCGTATATAATTATGTCTAAGTATCTCTTTCTCTGTTCACTTGTAGTATAGATGAAGTAATTCTATATTTTTGAAATACTTTAAATATATATATATATATACACACACACAGATTACATTTAGACTAGACTTTTAATATTAATTATAATGTAGAAGATATTTGTTGTAATAATAATAATAATGGTGATGTGTAATGCTATTTATATAATAATATTTTATAAAATTAGACCAAATAAACAATAATTGAAAATCGATTTGCACATTTTTCCCGCGAAATGAGCGTGTATACGGCCTACCACGAACCGGGTTTCCTGCGTAATTAATAACCATTAGTGCATTACCACTGCACGATGCTATTACTAGTTATCTGGCTA
>MDTB01008663.1_pt1 | contig 10413 bp, 1 predicted proteins | sample 811161 | NCBI WGS metagenome assembly MDTB01 (sample SAMN05326650, study PRJNA326480) | marine metagenome | isolation source: seawater | place: Mediterranean Sea | collected 2009
CCAACAAAAAAATTGAAAAGCTTTGTCCAAGGGCTGTGCTTGTCACTGACTTGTTTTTCTCAGTGAAGTATGGCACCCGTTTCCATTCATTCACATCCTTTCTTGTTTCGAGACCCGTTCTACCCTCCCCGCCAGCTCCACAAGACCATATTGTATTTCCCCAAGCATGAATAGCATTGCTGTTATATTTTGCAGGTGCTAAATTCGGTAATGGATATCCTGTCGGCCCCTCTGGGCAACGCCGCCGTTCAATAACATATCCGCGAATAGAAGTCATTTTTATACCAATATCATTCTTGTGAATATTTTTTTTTTGAAATTTGGTGGTTGTGTATGTAAATATGCAAAAACCATAACAAAGTTTTGAATTAACAACAATCTAAGAATAATAAATAATACTTATATTAATAGCGTTGTGCTCCCCGGCTTGCACTTTTATGTACACTTGTTGTAGTATTTTTTAAATTTATTATTATTGTGATATTATTATTTTACCACTCTGTGGCACTCCCACTGGTATTATTGTATACATACAGGTATAGCACTAGTACCATATGGAATAGTCAAATAGGCAAATAGCACAAGCACGTGCACAACAAGAAAAAAAAACGATATTTTACGGCATACTGCACTGCACTGGTTATATGAGTTTGTACAGTATGATGTACTCCGAGCGAAGCATAGCACGTACTGTATGATGTTATGATAGTCACGATTTAGATTAAAAGAGCCATCGGCCATCGGCCATCGGCCATCCTGGCCTGGCTCATAGTACCAGATAGACTATAACATAATACATGATGCACCATCTTATCTTCAAGCTAAAAAAAACAACGCACAACAAAACAACAAAAACAGAAGCTATAGAAAGAAAAGGGGGGATTTGCCGATGCGAGTAATAGGAAAATAAGAATACCAATATAGAAGTATTAAACAAGCAAAAGGCAAAGGCAGTATTACATTATTTTTTGCTGTTTACATTCTCCCTGTTTGTACCGATGGTATTAGACCTGGTAGTCTAGTGACAGGTGACAGGATATTGAAATATAACTATAATAATAATTATGTACATACATTACCAGGTATAAGCAGTGATGAAATCATATTGATAATGTGGCCCCATTATTTATTATTATTCATCTAAATAATATAATAATGTGTGCTAATATTGTGCCATTATATCATAATAAATAATAAATAAACAAGAATATTAGTAGTAAAAGGATAAAAATGTTTCTGTAGCATTTTCATATAAACAATTATTGAAACATTTTGATAAATGCTGGAGGCTTTGTAAGTGAATAAATAAATATTTCTGATTTGTATCATATCACAGGTAAGGCAATTAATGGGCACAAGGCTAAACCTTAGGGGCAAACAATTAATATATTATATACACATTGAACAAAACCTAACTTAAATTTATTCTTTGTAGATAAACGCTGGACATTTAACTAGATAAAATTGTTTATTGTGAGAATGAAATATTTGTACCTTTTGTACTTTGCATTTGCTATTGTAGCATGTTTTGACAACGCTATCGTAGCATCTGCGTCGTGTCAACAACTCATGAGTGCTGCGGATTGTGCTGTTGGTACACTTAGCGGAGTTCAATTAGAGTGCTCCTGGTGTATCAAAGCGTCTGAAACTAGAAAACGTGACGCCAACGGTGATGTTGAAGAAATAGGTAAGTGCGTTAATATAAAAGAACAAAGCATATACAAAGGAAATAAATATACTTGTACAGTTTTTGATGCAGATGTTGAAACAGATGTTGGCAACTGCAAAAGTGGTGATAGTTGTGGGAATGGTTTTAGTTGCCATACAAGTACAACTGCCCCAGTAAACATACAGTCAAATAATGTGTATATTGTAAGTAAGCAATGTATAAACAGGGACATGGAATGCATCAATAAAAATTCAAAACTTTTTAAGCAAAATTGCAAATGGGGCCATGCTAGAGAACCCATGTATTGGTGCCCAACAGAAAAAGACAATGTGCAGAGGAAAATTGGACAAGGTTTCTGTGTCTGTGCTTCTAGCGAACAAAATGCACTGAGCATGTTGCGAAGCTCTACAAAAGAATACAAAATAAAGGGAGAGTCTCGTCTATGCAAAGTCAAGGAAGCTCGTGCAAGGGCAGATTTAGCAAAGGACGAGCTAGAAGCTACCAAAGTCGGATTAAAGGTCAACTTAGACAAACAATCTTCGCGAACGTGTTTAAGAAACCAAAAATTCCAGTATGCAACTAAGGTTTTAAACCGTTTGTATAATAGCAAGGATAATAATAAACAGGATGGTACTGATATGTGTTGGTTAAGAGACCAATGGAGTGATGCGAAAGGCTCGAGGCCTAAATCATCAAAATCCAGCTGCGGCGATAGTAATAGCCATGAATGTTGCTTGCGTAATTTGGGTTCAGGAAGAAGTGGTTGTGCTTGGTGTATACCACAGAAATTTTTAGATAAAGACGGTTTAATAGATTTACCGACGCTGCAAGAGATGGAAGCATTAAGAAAATGGCAAAATGCAACAAAATCATTATACAATTGGATAAAATTTGACCCACAATCACTTGAAAAAAGTATGATTTTTTTTAACAACAGCTATGTCAAAGAACTGGGAAATCATCCAGATTTTGGCTCAAAAGCTAAGCTGTTAAGTAAAAGGATCCAAAGTGCTCGTCGTGATCCTTCCAAGTACCCGATGTCACAGACTGCTACATATGCATTGACATTTTGGTTTGATTTTTTTGACAGGCAACCAATAAGCAAAGGACTTGGGGTGCCTCCAATAGCCCAGATTGCATCTGCATGTTCAGATTGTAAATGTGTAAAAACTTTAGATGTCAATCAAATGGAAGGAAATGGATATTGTTGCTTTAACAATGAAGTTAGCCTAAATATTAAAAGTATGGTGAGCAAGGAAAATAGTGTAAATAACAATATTGATCTAGGGGCAATGTACGAATGGAAAACAAATCCATGGGGTAAATGCGACAAACTATGTGGTGTTGGGGAGCAACGGAGGGTCATAGAGTGTATCAAAATTTCGAATAACGGAGATGGGAATAATGAAACCGTCAATAATGATCTTTGTTTGACGAATAATGTACCAGTACAAAGCTTTAAACACAAAATGTTAACCAATTTAGGGGCAAAGCAAATCAACTTGAAACCTGCAGAGGTTCAATCATGCAGGTTATCAAGTTGTAGTCAATGGAAAGTTAAGCAATTTTGTAATTATAGCACATGTCTCCCCATGTCAAAAATCAGTTGTCAAATTCAAGATGATAAAGGTGATTGGGTGGACGCAAACAATTCTGATTGTACAGTAGTAAAGAAGGCTCCCGGGAAAACTGTGGTTTTGCCAAAGATAAAAGACCATGAATTCTTAAATCACATAGTATACGTTGACGCCTCATCAGCAAGACCAACAGTTGATTTTTCAAAAGTAGAAACCTGTTGTTCATCCAAGTATGAATACAAATGGATAACAAATGACTGGATTGGCGATTGCAATATGACTTGTGCCCCAGCTGATAACCCCCCAACACGAATTAGGCCCGTTACGTGTGTTAAATATGATAAAAACAATCCAAAGGGCTTGAACTCATTTACTGCAGAAGCAGATCAATCCCTGTGCCCACAGAATAATGTGCCGGATAAAATAGAAGTTTGTAATGATTTTAATGTGTGTTTGAGGTGGCGGGCAAACGAATATTGTGAAAATGATGAGTCAAAAATGTATGCAATTTGCGAGGAGCAAGCTAGCAAAAGCAATTGGATAAAAGTCGATGAAAAGAAATGTACTGAACATTGTCCATATGAAGAAATTCAGAAAAACTCACCACCATCTTCTACGTTTCTGGAAATACAGGCTTCTGAGAGACTTTTAAAAAATCAAATGCACATTGCAACTAAGTTTAGCCCAAATGTTTTTAAATGTAATTCTGTGGAACAGAAAATAAATAAACTGGGTGACCAAATATTTAGAAACGTAGCAGGATGCAAACCAACATTTTCGTGTCAAAAAACTAATAAGTGCAAATCTACATGTGAATACAAATTCAATACCTCAGACTGGTCTGGCTGTTATGAAACTAAATGTGGGCCTCCAAATGAAGGTAGAAAGAAAAAACGAACGGTTGTTTGCGTTGCCGAATGTAAAGATGGAACAAAAACTAGTCGAGAAATTGTCAGTGATTTGAAATGCTTATCTTCTGATCCTGCTATGGTGAAACCAGCAATTGAAGGGGAATGTACCAAAGACAAGATTAATAGTCCGTGTGTGAGGTGGAAAACTCATGAAGTATGTAAACGTGGAAAAGTGTTATTGGCAAATATTTGCGAGGAAGAATTGATAAAAAATAATTGGACCAAAGCTCGTGACCAAAAGTCCTGCCTCGTGTCTAAATGTAAACCAAAAAATATATACACCCATCATGCATATCCCAACCCACAGGAAGGGGAGCAAGATGAAAAATGGGGAACTACAGAAATTTTTGATGTTGCTAGTTGTGAGCCAAGATCTTATTTCCCAAATGGAGATTCCCAAAAAATTTGTGGAAAGCCGGACTACGAATACTATTGGGAAACTTCTCCATGGACACCATGTTGCACACCACATGCCTTTCAGACAAGAAAAATCGCATGTATTAGAGTTGATAAGAATTTAAATATTAAGACAGAAATTGATGGGAATGATCGTGAAAATGCCTGTGGGGGTAATGCTAAAGATGCGCCCTTACTTCGAAAAAGTTGCCAATGCTCAAGATGGCGAGCCAAAGCCATTTGTGATGGACAAAATACTGCTGTGGAAACCGAATGCCAAACATCTACCGGAAATCTTCCATGGATTGCACAAAATGAGAGTGTCTGTGACAAATTGGCTGACGATAATGCTGATATCATTGGCATGCAAAGTGATAAAAGTGTTCAAGTCACAGGACAATATATTTCAGAGGGAATTTTAGATGATGTTGCCAACACAGGGCATCCATCTGATTGGCATATATTCAAGTATGATCGAACATTAAAAGATAACGGACGGCCGTCACAACGTGAAGCGAAAATGTGTATATTTCCAGTCAATTCTTCACGGTATGTATGGACAACTACGGATTGGAGTCCCTGCACGATTTGTGATCCTATAGCGGGTATTGTGCAACATTCACATAAACATCGCACTTTACAATGTTTGCAAATAAATGATAAAACAAAAGAAAGCATATCGATCTATAATTACGATTTGTGTAAAGAACAAAATGGTAGTATTCCTGTGGTCACCACTGTATGCCCAAAAGGTGGAGAAAAGGGGGAACAAGCCAATGGTTGCTATCGATGGTCAGCTGGATGCGATGCCAATACTTGTATTGGAGCTATTTTTTGTGAACAATTTGATTCTGTGAAAGAAGTTTGGAAAAAGTCTGAAAGTAGCAAAAATTGCCAATCTGATTTAGAGGAAGGAATGTCAAACGCAAGTGTCAGCTCGGGTTACTATTCCTCCTCTGAAAGCAGTGTCTGCTTTTCATCAAGCAACAGTCATTCAAGAAAAAATTTACAGTACATTCAATCTCTTGTATCGCTGACGTACATATTATTCTTAGAAAATCCCATTGGTTTCGATGCCTACGTAAAATTAATTACGCAACGGTTTGAGAATTTCGATGAAATTAAAACAAGTCAACATTCAATATTTTATCAAAAGATCAATGGCATTTTTGGGAATCAAAATAAACGTTTTACGAGTGTGGTTTTTTCGTTAGAAAATATGAATAATATCTGTTCTTTGCACTTTTTACGAACGGTAAGCGATCGTGGGTTTATGGAAATAATTAAGATTATGAAAAAATCTATGTCGGGAAGCTCTTTATCAGATTTCAATAATGTTGTAAGTCGATTTGTCATAACCATTTCGAAATTTGTTGAGGAAAACCATGAAAAATCTACTTTTGAGGCTATGTCTGAATTACATGCATTATTTCATGGAAAAGAAAGTCTGGAAGAAGAACTTAGGCAATATATATCAGATATTACCAACAAAGTAGAGAAACAGTTGCCGATACAAAGAATTAAAAATGTCGTCAAAAAGACTCCAGGTGCTTATTTTGGTAAAACTTTGGGCGAAATGAGAAACCAGCTACAGATACTTTTCTCTGATGATTTTAATGTTAATGACATGTGTAAAAAGCCGTGTGGGCCAAAAGATGATCCAGGCGTTCAAATAAGAGCAATCCATTGTTACGTGAAAAAAAGTTCGAAAGAAAAAATCATAGTGCCGGATGCATATTGTACCGAAGTCCAAAAGCCACAGTACATAAGAAATTGTGTAAAACAAAAACCCTGCAAGCGGTGGAGGATCAAAGAGTTATGCTCGGATAAGAAAATTGCAATGACTGATCCCATTTGTGAAATCGAGAATGCTTATCAAGTTTGGACTAAATTGAATGACACGTCTCAGTGCGAGAATCCAAATACTTCAGGAAAAGTGTCGAGCATATCCTCTTCAATCAAAAAGATGATTAAGTTTCCAAAGTTGGGCATCGTAAGTTTCATGGAGATGGCTCGTGAACCTCCTATTGTTACAAATCAGCATATTCAGTTAGATACAAAGGAAAATGATTTCACTTACTCTCGACACTACAATACCAATCAAGGATTTCCGCAATTGAACTTATCCAATTTATGTGGGATCGCAAATAACGGATGTCATGCCAAATATACTGATGCAAAATGGGATGTTTCCGAATGGAGCACTTGCATTTACAAGGACTGTTTGACGGACTTTCCGGAAACTCCTATAAACAAAATTTTAAACAAAGTTGCCAGGGTCAAAACTGATTATCCAAAAAAGTATGATAAACTTATCAGTATGTATCAACAAGGTAACGACCAGCAACGAAGAATATTAATAGAACGGACAAACGATCATTTTTTTAAAGGATTGCTGAATCAAATGGAAGCTGAAGGTAAACAAGCAACGATTTTGATGGATGTATTAATGTCTACCGAAACTGGTGTAGATTTTTTCTTGAAAGCTAGAAAAGAATTACGTAACGATGCCCAATTATGGCGTCTTGCCTATGTTTTGTACAAGTCATCCTCAATTGACGAACGTGATAAAGCAGATAGAAGCAAGGAAATTACCAAAGAGCTGTCAGCATTGTTAGAAGGCTACGGGAATCTAATGCAGCAGGCAATTGAAACGTTCAAACATGTTTCGGAAATTTATAGGAAACATAGAAATGCACTTTTGCAGATGAATTTGTTGGAAGAAAATGCGAATGGTTTCGCAAGCAAAACACAAATATATGACGCGAAAAAGGCTGGATTAAGCTTAAGGGGAAATAAACCATGGAAAAAGATACTTTCAGTATTTTCAAGAAAGTCAAAAAGCATAAAAAAAAATGATGAAGGTAGCAAAACAACTGGTGGTGGAGTGCGATTTGAGGTAGTTCTATCAGAAAGTATAAATCACAATTTATTGCCTGGATCCTGGACGTCTGATAATGAATGGATCCCTCGTTCTCCAAACGATCGCCATTTTGGCATGTCGACAATTCGAAATATCCATTTAAAGGGTATGAGTAGCAGCCGCAAACCCTCCTTGCATCACAACTTTCAAAATATTATATGTAAGGGATACGAGTGGAGAGTTCGTTCGTTTGAGCCAATTCGCAATCAATCTTGCCCATACCACACATGCCGATCATGTGTGAAATGCACGACTAGTGAATGCGTTTGGAACCCATATGAACAATATCGCGGTTGCTACAATGTTAACAACATTTCGTCCATTTTAGGTTCCAGGCACGAAACTTTCGCTCGCACATTGAGTCAATGTCGAGATTGTACAATCCACACCGATTTAGAGGCTAAATGGGGTCGTTGTCAAGGTTGTCCATCTGAACAAAAGCGAATTGTTGAATGCATATCGAAAGTTGATTTGAGACAAGTCCCTGAAACACATTGTGAGAATATGGAAAAACCTGAGTCCATACGACCGTGTGTTAATTCACCAAGCAATACTTTAGACGAGTACATGTATACGGAAAGCGAAGAAAAAAAACACTGGCAACACGCGTGGCACATTGTTTTAGCAAGTAGTAATGAAGATGGCGATTCGTGTAATGCGGAATGTGTACGTTTTTGTGACGCTCGTGCATTCAGTAAATCATTTTTGCCATCTGACTCAGAAAAACATACGTTGTCATTCAAGGTGATTAGCAAAGATTCTGAAGAATATAACTTATGTAAAAGGAATCACAGGAATCCAGGTGAAATGTTATCATTGAACGACAAAAAAATGGCTGGAATAAATGGGTTTTTTACTTTGCCATCCCCAGATCCTTGCAAATCTGACAAAGAAAAAATCGACATAACTGCAATTGCGCAATCAGATGCACCTAAGGCCGCGCCTTTGCCTTTTGAAGAAAAAAAAGCTATTTCAAATTTCGCTAAAAATGCAACTTCAAGAAAGGCAATAGGTAAAGTTTTCAAAAAGCTGAAGGGTGCAACACTAAAACAATCAAACATTATTAATAGCTTGAAGGACGCTCAAAAACTGAAAGAAGATATTAACAGCAACACCATTGTTAAAGGCGTTGGGGCAACACTAAAGAACGAAAAGAAAAAGGTAACAAAAGCATATAATGGTAAAGCTCATAAAACTTTGAGATTTCGTGAGGAAACAGTGCTGGTTCCATCCACCAACAATTATTCTAGTACACCCAAGAATATGAACAAAGACATGAGGAAGATAAATAATGGCAGTAGTGCACGAAGTAGCAGTAGCGTACAAGGTGAAAGTTCAACTCCGCAAGTTCGTATTTTTCCACAAAACAATAAGTTAAAAAATGTAGTAATGTCACATCCTTGTTGCTGTAGAAATTGTAAGCATAAAGTAAATGGTGGAGAAAGCTGTACAATTTGTCATGTTCCAAGTGATATTAAAAACAAAGTTAATCTAAATAATAAAATTGATCTGTCAAATCGTTACATATGCCCGGTGACTGCAATGACCGTTCGCGCAGATGGCCCAGGGATGAATAATGCATCTCCTGATGATTACGAAAGGGCAATATCGAATGCAGATGAAATCCTGTCTATTATTGGTAGCATTGGAGGTGGTGTGGGTGATTTTCAAAACGCCTTGTTGCCAGTAATAACTTCATCGGGAAAATTACTAAATCCTAGGACGGTTCCATTCAGAGTAATTAGTAAACATTTCTTTTCTGATTTTGATGGGCGTGCGCGTTATGGTATCATGGGTGCACCGGGTGGTGACCTTGGTGAGTTTTTTTTGGCAATGGACACGCTTGAAAAAATCAGAGGAAATGAAATGAGAAAATTAACGTTTGAAGAAGTATTGTTACATCTGGAAGATTATTTAAGCATGATGCCGTATGAAGGAAAAGAATATTTTTTCTTTCAAAGCGACGAGGTGGCGATGAAAAACTGGGAACACGATGCCGAAGTCTCTAATGCCGCTTTGCCTGCAAATCCAGCAGAAAAAAGTAGACTTCTCGAGACCATATCAAATCCGAAAAATGTAGGATCTAGGTACTTTGAATTACTACTCTTGCGCCCTGAAAAGTTTAATACACATTTTACGATGGTGTCAAACGTCTTGAGAGCTTTTTTTACTATATATTATGATACAAAGCATCCGTCACGACCACGGTTACTGTTTGCTATAATGGAAGGGAAGCATGAAGAAAATGGCATTGTAATTATTGACCGTGCTAAAGATTACCCTTGCGAAAATATGGTGCCATTGATCGTTCCAAATACACGAGAAAAATCGTTGCTCGTATTTCATCGTGCTGCAGCTGAGTTGCACCGGGCATCGATGAGCGAATGGTTGACTCGCAGTATCACGCGCAGCGATCAATTGACTGGTAGAATATATCTACACTTAAACCATCAAGGGAACGCAAATTTTGATGTTCTACGATCGCATTATTACACTGATTTGCCCCGCTATCGCGTTGCCTTTGCGCCACAAAATGAACCTTTGCAGACATAAAATGCCCATATACATATAAATAAGAGAATTTTTTATATATATGTATATATATTAGTATATTGTACGTTCGTATAAACATGTATGATAATGCGTACGACGTATAAATATATTGATGGTTTAAAATCTAAGATAATAAAGTGTTATTTTATATATATAAAAAGATGGTTAAAATCTAAGTTATAATATTTTTACACTTCTCGTGTTAAAGTATATATATAAATATTATAATATATATATATTATATAAAAAATTCTCTTATTTATATATATAAAATGTTCTCTGAGTACTCATATATATTATATTTAAATTTCTTTTACTCCCGTTCATTAACATCTCAAATCAAAAATGATTTTTATAAAGTTTAGTAAAAATTATTTAGTATTC
>MDTB01022075.1_pt1 | contig 10413 bp, 5 predicted proteins | sample 811161 | NCBI WGS metagenome assembly MDTB01 (sample SAMN05326650, study PRJNA326480) | marine metagenome | isolation source: seawater | place: Mediterranean Sea | collected 2009
TATGAGTTAGTTCGTAAAAAAGTAAACTATGATTTATGTGTATTAGGTATTGGATGTGTTAAAAATACTTTTAATAAATCAGAAGGAGTTAAAGTAGAATATGTTGATCCTGCTAATATAGTATATTCGTATACTGAAGATCCTTATTTTGAAGATATATATTACTTTGGTGAAATAAAAACAATACCAATAAATGAAATTGTAAAAGAATTTCCTAACCTAACAGAACAAGAATTAAAAAACCTACATAATCAAGGTCATCAAAGTACTGGATTTTATAATAGAAGTTTAGCTGAGTCTGTTAATCAAGATAAAAATCAAATTCAAGTTTTATATTTTAATTATAAAACATACATGAACGAGGTTTATAAAGTAAAAGAAACAGCTACTGGTGGTAGTAAAGTTATTGTAAAAGACGATCAATTTAACCCACCTACTGAGTTGCTAGAAGAAAGATTTGGTAAATTATCTAAACAAATAGAAGTCTTGTTTGAAGGCGCTATGGTGTTAGGTACTAAACAAATGTTAAAATGGGGATTAGCTAAAAACATGATGAGGCCTAAAAGTGATTATACTAAGGTTAAAATGAATTACAATATAGTTGCTCCAAGAATGTATAAAGGTAAAATAGAATCTTTAGTTAGTAGAATTACTACATTTGCTGACATGATTCAATTAACACACCTTAAAATACAACAAGTAATGTCTAGGATGGTACCAGATGGTATTTATTTAGATGCTGATGGTTTAGCTGAAATTGATTTAGGTAACGGAACAAACTATAATCCGCAGGAAGCATTAAACATGTTTTTCCAAACAGGTAGTATAATTGGTAGATCTTTTACATCTGATGGTGATATGAACCCAGGTAAAGTTCCAATACAAGAAATACAAAGTGGATCTGGAGGAGCTAAATTACAGTCACTTATACAAACATACAACTACTACTTACAAATGATCAGAGATGTCACCGGATTGAACGAGGCACGTGATGGTAGTATGCCTGACGCTAAAACTTTAGTTGGTGTGCAAAAACTTGCAGCTGCAAATAGTAACACAGCTACTAGACATATATTACAAGCAGGTTTATTCTTAACAACTGAGTTAGCCGAGTGCTTATCATTAAGAATATCTGATATAATAGAATATTCTCCTACAAAAGAAGCTTTTGTTCAAAAATTAGGTAGACATAATGTTGCTACGTTAAAAGAAATGGCTGATCTACATTTATATGATTTTGGTATATTTATTGAATTAGCACCTGATGAAGAAGAAAAAGCAATGTTAGAAAACAATATTCAACAAGCGTTACAACAACAGGGTATAAATCTTGAAGATGCTATTGATATTAGAGAAATTAAAAATGTTAAACTAGCAAATCAGTTATTAAAACTAAAACGTAAAAGAAAAGCTGAAGAAGATGCAATGCTTCAACAGCAGAATATACAACAGCAAGCACAGGCTAATGCTCAAGCTCAACAAGTAGCAGCGCAAGCTGAGGCACAAAAAAATCAAGTGATAACTCAAAATCAAATGCAACTTGAGCAAACTAAGTCACAGTTAGAAACTGAAAAAATGATGAAAGAAGCACAACTTAAAAAAGAGCTTATGAATCATGAGTTTCAACTAAACATGCAGATAGAGCAAATGAAAGCTCAAACTGCAAAACAAAGTGAAGATAATAAAGAAAACCGCAAGGACGAAAGAACTAAAATCCAAGCGAGTCAACAATCTGAATTAATAGATCAAAGAAATAATGAAAAACCACCTAAAAACTTTGAATCTTCAGGTAATGATATTATGGGTGGTGGGTTCGGCATGAATGCCTTTGAACCAAGATAATTTGTTTAATTTTATAATATTATATTATGGCTAAAAAAAAGAAGGAAGAGGTAGTCGAAGAGATTACTGAACCAAAACAAGAACAGCCTGTTGCTGAAGAGCAAAAGGTCGAAGAAACATCTAATCCTAATGAGATTAAAGATGATGGAACAATTAAAGTAGATTTAGATAAATGGGCTAAAGTTAGTAAAAAAGAAGAAGCTGACGTAGCTAAAGTAGATTTATCTGAGAAAAAAGAAGAAGAACCAAAAGAAGAAGTAAAAGAAGAACCTGTTGAAGAGGTTAAAGAAGAAGAAAAAACAGAAGAGGTTGTAGAAGAAACCCCTGTTGTTGAAGAAATTACTGAAATAGAGGTTGAAGAAAAAGTCGAAGAAGTTAAAGAAACAGTTGAAGAAGCTGTTGCTGAAGCTCAAGAGACTGGTGAACCACTACCTGAAAATATACAAAAGGTAGTTGAATTCATTAATGAAACGGGTGGTAGTCTTGAGGATTATGTTAAAATAAATCAAGATTATGATAAGTTTGAAGATAATGAACTTGTAAACGAGTACTTAAAACAAACTAAACCTCACTTAACAGATGAAGAAAGAGTTTTTGTTATGGAAGACTTGTATTCATTTAATGAAGAGGTTGATGACCCTAAAGACATTAGAAGAAAAAAATTGGCATTAAAAGAGCAAGTTGCGAATGCCAAAAGCCACTTGGACGGGCAAAAGTCCAAATATTACGCAGAAGTCAAAGCTGGAAGCAGGTTAGCGCCTGAACAACAGAAAGCTGTCGACTTTTTTAATCGATACAATGAAGACGCGAAAGCTATTGAGAAAAACAAGTCTGTCTTTGAAAAAAGAACAAATGATGTTTTTAACAACGAGTTCAAAGGTTTTGAATATAATGTTGGCGAAAAACGTTTTAGACTTAATATCAAAGAGGCGGATAAGGTTAAAGACAACCAAATGAACATTAATAATTTTGTGAGTAAGTTTACAAATAAACAAACTCAAGAAGTTGACGATGCAAAAGGTTATCATAAATCTTTGTTTACCGCTATGAATCCTGATTTAGTTGCAAATCATTTTTATCAACAAGGTAAAGCTGATGCTATCAAAGATAGTATGGCTAAAGCTAAAAATGTTGATATGTCAGCAAATTCAACGCATCCTGATGTTGTTGAATCTGGTGGTATGAAAGTAAGAGCTATATCTGGTAATTCATCTAACGACTTTAAAGTAAAGATTGGGAGAAATCCAAATAAAATAAGTTAAACATTAAAAATTAAAAATTATGCCTTTTTCAAGTTCGCCAAGCACATTGGCAAATTTAAACACGTTGACTCCTCGTCCAACTCAATCGTTGTGGGGAGACAATTATTTGAGCTTCGATTCTGCATCTGGCGGTGGTACATTCGCACAGCAATTTTTACCAGAAATTTATGAGAAAGAAGTAGAAAGATATGGAAAAAGAACCGTATCTGGCTTTCTTAAAATGGTAGGAGCTGAAATGCCTCTTGCTTCTGATCAAGTTATTTGGTCTGAACAAGGAAGATTACACATCGCTTATGATTCATTAGAATCTGGAGCCAATACAGTACAAGTAACAGATGCTAGTGCAAATACAATTACACTACCTTCTGGTCACTTAGTACAACAATTCGATACAATTATCGTAGTAAACAACGAATCAGCTAGATTAGGAAACACTCTTAAATGTAGAGTTTCTGCTATCAACGGAGCTGGTGGTGCACCATCGAGTGGTGTTGTTGCTTTGCCTTATTCGCAAGCTGCACATGACAACTCAAGTGGTGGTACTGCTCTTTTCGTAGATGGTGATGACTGTAAAGTGTTTGTATATGGTAATGAATATCCAAAAGGTTCTTCAGGAATCGTTGGTAGCATCGACGCTGGGTTTACTCAGTTTAGCAACAGACCAATCATCTTAAGAGACAGATACCAAGTTAATGGTTCTGATACTGCACAGATCGGTTGGGTTGAAGTTACAACTGAAAACGGAGCTTCTGGTTACTTATGGTACATGAAATCCGAACACGAAGCTAGATTAAGATTTGAAGACTACCTAGAAATGTCTATGCTAGAAGCTGAACAAGTAGCTACTGGATCGACTATTTCTGGCGTTCAAGGTTCTGAAGGTCTTTTCGCAGCTGTTGAATCAAGAGGTTTAGTATTTACTGGAACTGACTTTGATGTACAAACTGGATACAACTCCGCTGGAGTTTCTACAGCTTATGTAATCAATGCTGGTTTAGGTGAATTTGATACTATTCTTCAAGAACTTGACAAGCAAGGTGCTATTGAAGAGAACATGATGTTCTTAGATAGAAACACATCTTTAGAAATTGATAACATGTTAGCGTCTGTAAATTCACACGTTGCTGGTGGTGCTTCTTATGGAGTATTCAACAACGCGGAAGATATGGCGTTAAATTTAGGTTTCTCTGGTTTCAGAAGAGGTTCTTATGACTTCTACAAATCTGACTGGAAATACTTAAATGATTCAACGACTAGAGGAAACTTGACTGATATTCAAGGACTTTTAGTACCAGCTGGTACATCTACTGTGTATGATCAATCTATGGGTAAAAACATCTCTAGACCATTCTTACATATTAGATATAGATCTTCTGAAGCTGATGATAGAAAAATGAAATCTTGGATCACTGGATCTGTAGGTGGAAACTATACTTCTGACGCTGATGAGATGGTAGTTAACTTCTTATCTGAAAGATGTTTATGCGTTCAAGCAGCAAACAACTTCGTATTATTTAAGAGCTAATTGCTAACAATTATTAAGGTAAGGGCGCTTCGGCGCCCACTACCTTATTTTTTTAAACTTTTTAATTATATTATATCATGGAAAAATACAAAGATAAATTGTATGAATTGACAGGTAAAAATCAACCTATTATAAATAAGATACCATCAAGACATACCAGTAAAAATCCTTTAATGTGGTTTGACGCAGACAAAGGTTACAACAGAGAATTGAGATATGCTACAAACCAAAAATCGCCATTCGTTGACGAACAAGTAGGTCCAGCAACTCTAGGACACGTTGCTTTTAGAAACGGTAAATTACACGTAGAAGGTAAACAACAAAACTTAATAAAATTCTTAGAACTTCACCCATTAAAAGATAAGTTGTTTAAAGAATTTAATAAAGTTGAAATAGCAGAAGATGAATTAGATTACTTAGAATTTAAAGTTGAATCTATGAAATATGCTAAAGAAATGGAAATAGATCAAGCTGAAGCTATACTAAGAGTTGAAATAGGTAGTGAAGTTAGTAAGATGACTACTAAAGAAATTAGAAGGGATCTTATTGTTATGGCTGAGAGAAATCCTAAGTTATTTTTAAATTTAGTTCAAGACGATAACATAATGCTAAGAAACATTGGTATTAAAGCTACTGAAGCTAAAATATTATTGTTAACAGATGATCAAAGAACATTTAAATGGGCATCAAATGGTAGAAAACTATTTGAAGTACCTCATGAAGAGCATCCTTATTCAGCGCTAGCCGCTTGGTTTAAAACTGATGAAGGTATTGCTGTTCTAAAAACAATTGAAAAAAGATTAAATTAATAATCACTTTATAGAGTAGTCACTCTATTGGGTGACTACTACTATAAAAAATAAAAATATGGTCAATATAAATACAGTATATCAAAGAGTATTAACCATTGCTAATAAAGAGCAACGAGGATATATAACTCCACAGGAGTTTAATATACTTGCTAATCAAGCTCAGATGGATGTGTTTGAGCAATACTTTTATGATTTAAACCAATATCATAGAGTACAAAGCATAAATGAAACGATATACGCAGACACTGTAGATATTTTACAAGAAAAAATAGATCACTTTGAAAAGTTTAGAGCTGCAGTGGACATGAGTGATGGTGGTGGTGTAGGTATACTACCTGATTACTATCGTATGGGAGCTTTATATTATAAAAAAGCTGGCCAATATTACGAAATAGAAAACGTTGAACAAAACGAACACCACACTTATTTGAGATCACCATTAACAGCTCCAACATTTACAAGACCTATATATGTTAGGTTTTCAAATGCAGGTGATAATCAACAAAACAGAGAGCGAAGAATACAGATATTTCCAATAACAATTGTATCAAGCGTACAATGTAACTATATAGCTAGACCTAGCACAGCCAGATGGGGTTATACAATAGTAAATGATAAACCACTATATAATCCGAGCGCTACATATACAACTCACTTTGAACTACACGAATCAGAAGAAACTGATTTAGTATTTAAAATATGTGCTTTAGCTGGTATTGTTATAAAAGATCCTATGTTTTATCAACAAGCTGCTCAAGAAGAAATGAAACAAATCCAACAAGAAAAACAATAAGCTATGCCATTATTTAATATAACACAACAACAATATTACGACAATAGTCAACAATTAATAGCTTCAGCTGGTCAAACTGCCTTTACATTTAATTTTAGCCCAGCACCTGCTGCTATTGGAGATTTTGATATATTTGTAAATGACATTGAGGTTTCTGCATCTACGTACAGTTATAGCAATAATGTTGTAACATTTTCATCAGCTCAAACAGCTGGTGATGTAGTTGTATTAAAACAAATAGCTGTAAACGAGCAACTAGGTAATTATCAATATGTAAGTATAGATGATTTAATATCTAACTTTCAAGTTAATTATGTTGGTGAAGGTAAAATTATAAGAAAAGTTAAAATACCTGAAATATCTTTTCATGTACAAAGAGCTATTGCTGAATTAAGCTATGATACGTTAAGGTCACAAAAGTCTCAGGAAATAGAAGTTCCACCATCATTAACAATGAGACTACCTCATGATTATGTTAATTATGTAAAATTATCTTGGAAAGATAACGCTGGTATTGAAAGAGTTTTGTATCCAGCAAGAAAAACAAGTAATCCAAAAGCTTTACTTCAAGATGGTGCTTATGATTATAGTTACAATGAAGATGGTACTTTGTTAGAAGCTGCAAATTCTAACACATGGATAGATTTTCAAAATGCTGATCAACCAACTAATACAGTTGAAAGTGTAAGCGGTCCAGATGTGGACGCTACATTAGCTGAGGGTAGAAGATATGGTTTGACACCTGAAAATGCTCAATTCAATGGGTTATATTTTATAGACAATTCTAGAGGTTATATATATTTTAGCTCTGGCTTAAACAATAAAACAGTTACTTTAAAATATATAAGTGATAGCTTAGGTACTGAAGAAGAAATAAGAGTACATAAGTTTGCAGAAGAAGCTGTTTATAAATGGGCTGCTCATGGAATATTATCATCAAGAATTAATACGCCTGAATATATAATAGCTAGATTTAAAAAAGAAAGATTTGCTGCATCAAGAAAAGCTAAGTTAAGATTATCTAATTTAAAAACAGAAGAACTTAACTTGATAATGAAAAACAAATCAAAAATTATAAAACATTAGTATGCCAGAAATAAAGAGACAATTTGGTGGAGGTGCTATGAATAAGGACCTTGACGAAAGAATAGTTCCTATTGGTAAATATAGAGATGCATTAAATATACAAGTGTCTAGTTCAGAAGCTAGTGACGTTGGTGCTGTGCAAAATATATTAGGTAATAGAATACCATATGGAAATGCGTTGTCTAATTTAGGTACTAATCCTGTTTGTATAGGTGTTTATTCTAATACTAAAACAGAGATGATATACTGGTTTGTTGCTAGTGATACTAAGTCTATAATATTAGAATATGATCAAACTTTAAATGTTGTTTCACCTATATTAGTTGATACAACAGGTGTTTTAGGTTTTAATGAAACATATTTAATAACTGGTATAAATATAATAGATGATTTATTATTTTGGACAGATGACCAAACAGAACCTAAAAAAATAAATATAAAAACTTGGAAAAGTTATAATAGCTCTAATAGTAATTATACACATACACAAGTAAACAGTGCTAACTTTATAGAAGATCAAATAACGGTTATAAAAAAAGCTCCATTAAAACAACCTAGCATAACAATGTCTGCCTCAAAAAGAACAGGTGTTGTTGAAACTTCACTTTTACAAAAAGCTTTTACAGCTACAACAGATCCTTTTGATCCTATAGATACTGGTAATTATGGTAACGTAACTTTTGGTAACACACCTAATTATTTAATAGGTGATAAATTAAGAGTAACATTACTTGATGGATCAGACGACGCTGAGGTTATATTAAGCATTACAGCTGTTGTTTCATCAAACGTGTTCACTGTTAACGCTGATGTTATATCAGAAAGTATTGAAGAAGGTGTTCAAGACTGGAAAGTTGAGTTAGTAGAAGAAAAACCTATGTTTGAATTTAAGTTTCCTAAATTTTCATATAGATATAAGTTTGATGACAATGAATATTCAGCTATAGGACCATATAGTAAAGTTGCTTTTTTACCAACAGATTTTGATTACGCACCTAAAAAAGGTTATAATAAAGGTATGGTTAACACCGTAAGGTCTTTGAAAATTGGTGGTTTTACAGAAGCAGCACCTCATGGCGTAAAAGAAATAGACATACTATATAAAGATAATACTAGTAATAATATATACACAGTACAAAGTATAAAAACATCTGATCCAGAGTATACAGCTGGAACTAACGGGGAAATTGAAATAACATCTGATGTTATATACAAAGTGCTACCTTCTATTCAGGCTTTAAGACCATGGGATAATGTTCCTAGAAAAGCAAAAGCACAAGCAATGTCTGCTAACAGAATAATGTTTGGTAATTACATTGAAAACTTTGATATGAAAGATTCTGGTGGTGATGAGATAAGTGTTAAGTTTGACGTATCAATAGTACAAAATCCTAGTGTTACGATTTTATCTAGAGAACCTTATCCATCAATTAAGTCACTTAGAACTTATCAAGTTGGTGTGGTTTATAGAGATAAGTACGGTAGAGAGACACCTGTATTTACGGATCCTTCTGGATCATTTATATTAGATAAATTATCTGCTATAAATTATAACGTAATAAAAATAAAAATAACTAGTCCAATACCATATTGGGCTGAGTCTTATAAATATTTTATAAAGGAATCATCTGACGAGTATTACAACTTAGCTATGGATAGGCATTATCCAGCTGAAGATGGTAATGTTTGGATAGCTTTTCCATCGTCAGAAAGAAACAAAGTAACTGATGAAACTTTTTTAATTTTAAAGAAAAGACATAACGATAATACTTTTGTGGAAGACGAAGCTAGGTATAAAATAATAGCTATTGAAAACGAAGCTCCTGATTTTTTAAAGATAGAAAGAGTTACACAAGGTGTTTTAAATTCTACTAATTCTGGGCAAACAAACGAAAACATATTTCTATCAACTGGTTTTCCTGAACCAGATAGAACTTACATGCACATATTAAAAAGTAAATGGAAGAAAGTTTTTGGAGGTGGTGAAAATGATTTTAATGAAAACACACCACCCGTTCATCATAAATCTGATTTATTAGTTAGAATATTATCAGCTGGTAACAAAACAAAATGGTACGATATTGCTAACTTAAAACTTGTAGAAGCTGGTAGTAATGATTATTATGAAGTTGAAATAGAGGACAAATTAGCAGAAGATGACGTTTCTTTTATAGGTAGTTATAGCGCTAGTGACAATACTTTATCTTTAGAGATTGCTCAAAAAAATATTAAAACAGAACCTGAATTTGGTGGTAGATTTTTTGCTAAAATAGAAAGAGATGGTGTTTTAGAATCAGCTATTTTAAACAACGAAAACGTTGATGATTATAGTGTTATAGCTAATACACATATATATGCGAATAGTAATGCCCCTGATCGTTCACAAAGCTACTGGAGAAATACTAGTAAAGGTGTTTATCCAGGTGGAGCAGGAACAAATGATACTAAACATGGTGAGTGGTTTTTGTGTAGAAATATATATAGACATTATAAAGATGCTGGTGGTACATTGGTTACAAATGGAAATAAATATAGAGGTGGTTTAGGTGGTGTTACAAGTCATAGTAACGCTCATGATATTAGAGGTTTTGGAGCGCAAGCTGGTAATGATTTCATGGAGATAGCTTATCACTGGTGGGGTACTGATGATAGAGAAGCTTGGGAAGGTTATTGGAATAATTTCGAGTATCAACACGCACCTCAATATAAAAAATTAATTCAATCACTTCAGACTACTAATATAAAATTTAGGTTTACTGGAGATCCTGATCAAACAGTTTATCAAATAAAAGCATATAGAAGAAGTAATATTGGTGCTTTTAAAGATGGTAGAATAGGTAGATGGGGTAGTATGAGGGTTTTAAAATGGACTTTAAAATTAGATAAAGCAATACAATGGGCTCCAGAGGATAACAACCATAATAGTAAAGCAACAGCTACTCAAATAGAGTTTTTAGATATATATGCTGGTGGTGATGAAAAAGGTTTTACAAGTGATAATCCAGCGATATTTGAAACAGAACCTAAAGATGTAGCAGATTTAAATCTGTATTATGAAGCTGATCAAGCTTTTAATAAATCAGTACATGGTAA
>MDTB01145904.1_pt1 | contig 10413 bp, 10 predicted proteins | sample 811161 | NCBI WGS metagenome assembly MDTB01 (sample SAMN05326650, study PRJNA326480) | marine metagenome | isolation source: seawater | place: Mediterranean Sea | collected 2009
AATTAGTATTTAGGAGATTTTTTGTTTAAAAGTATTGAATTTGAAAGAAACCTTAGACTTCAATCAAGAGCAAACCAAGGAATGGGAGAGATAGAGAATTTCTCCAAGTGGTTAAAAGATTGGCCCGATAAAAGTTTAAAAAAGATTGGCTTCGAAACGCTAGAACTAATAACTAATTTCAATTACAATCACAACATATTAAATAAAAAAACTTACTTAGCCCATGTTTTAAGAGTTACTAAAATGTCCATTCTGGCACAACCCAAACTTTCTAAAGAACTTATTATTCTTTCTATGATACATAATATTTTTGAGTCTACAGACTTAAATGAAACAGATTTATTAAATTATTTTGATAATAAAATTATAGAAAGAGTAAAAATTTTAAAAATTAATAGAGAAAAACAATATTTAAATTCATATTTAACAATTTATTACTCTTCTATTCAAAATGCTCATATAAGTGTGAGCATAGTGAAAATAATTGATAAAATAGATAACATATTTACACTTTGCCTTAATCCAAATTTAGAGAAAAGAAAGGTTTATTTAAAGCAAATTGAAGATTTTGTTATACCTTTAACAATGTTGAAATTACCTAATATTTATAAATATTTAATTAAATTAGTAAATAATGCTCATAGAACAAAACATATCTCAATTAAAAGTACATCATGAAAAAACTTTCTAAAAAGGTAGCCCTTGTGACTGGAGGAAGTGAAGGTATAGGGTTTGCTTGTGCATTAACTTTAGCTTCAGAGGGTTGTAATTTAGTATTAGTATCAAGAGATAGAAAAAAATTAGAAAAAGCTTCTAATAAAATTAAAAATAAATATAAAGTAAGGTGCTTAACTATAGACGGAGATGTTGCTAGCCCTACTCTTTCCTCTCAAGTCTTGAATAAGATAAAAAAACAATTTAATAGATTAGATATTTTAGTAAATAATTCAGGAGGACCACCTATGGGGTCTTTTTTGACTCACAATGATCAATCCTGGGATATTGCAATTAATCAAAACCTACTTAGTGTAATTCGGTTTACTCATAGTGCTTTTTCACTTATGAAAAAAAATAAGTTTGGAAGGATAATAAATATTCTATCGGTTTTGGCTAAAGAACCAACCCCTCAAATGGTTCTTTCTTCTACAACAAGGTCTGGTGTTATAGCATTCTCTAAATCAGTTAGTTATGATTTAGGTCCTCATGGAATAACTATTAATAATATTTGTCCTGGAGGAGTGCTAACAAAAAGATTTGAGACTTTATTAGTGACTAGAGCAAAACAACTAAATAAAAAGACTAAAGATTTTTTAAAAGAAAGAACTAATACTGTTCCCATTGGAAAGTTTGCTAAGCCTAGTGAAATAGCTAGCATAATTTTATTCTTATGCGATAAAAAATCATCTATAATTACAGGAACTTCTATAATAGCAGATGGAGGACAAAGTAAAGGTATATAATAAAAAGCATGAATATTGATAAATTTTCGCAAAAACAATCTAAATTAACTGATATTACTTCAGAGCTTGCTAATGAAATAAAATTAGTTCTTAAATCATATAACGAGAGTTTAAAGATAGATGCTATAAAATTGATAGGAAGACTTGAAGACATAAAAAATGACTCAAATAGCGTAAACTTTAAAATTAATCTAAAAAATAAAAATATTTTATTACTAAAAAAAATTTCTGAATCCAAGCATGATAGTAATTCAATGATAAAAATGACAAAGTTAATTTCTTGGTGTGAGAAAAATAAAATTTCAATGCCGGGATTACATTTTACACTTAGCAATGAGCCGTTTCTATTATTTAATAAGCATTATTGGATATTAATGGAATTTTTAGAGGGCACATACTTCAAAGGAAGTATTAAACAGCTTAGACAAAGTGCATCAGATTTTGGTTTTATGACTAAAAAAATATCTAACTTACCAAAGTCGCTTATTCCAATAAAAAGTAAAAAACCATATTTTGAAAAAAAAGAAGCTAAAATATACGAAAATTTAAGCAACTCTAGAGTTTATTGGGACTCAATTTTAGGAAAATCTACAGCTAATAGACTTAAAAATAATTGGAAAATTTTAGATTGTATATGGAAAGATTTAAATCAAACAAATTATTTATTAAAAAAATATAGTTACCCAATTCACCATGATTTACATCCACATAACTTGATATTTAATAAAAAAAAAGCTTTTATTTTAGATCATGATTCATTAATTTTAGGATCAGTTCAATCAGCTATGGGCTTTTCTATACTAAAGCTGCTAAAATATATGCATGACTATAATTATAAAAAAAACTTTGAGAGTAAGTCTAATGAATTTTTTAATATCTGGATTACAGCTTTTTCAGAACACTTTCCCAATAAATTTAAAAAAGAAGAAATATTAAAATTTGGTAAAGCAGAGATTTTTAGAAGATTTTTATCAATGATAGACAAGGCCTATAAAAAAATACCTTCTTCATTTAATGGGCCTAAAGTTCACCTCGATACACTTTTAGTAGCTGAAAAAATTTGATTTAGCAGCTACTTTAATTAAATTCATTTATCTAAATATTGTTAATAAGTTTTTTTATTTCATGCATTTTTAAAAAAGTTTTATTATTTTCACTTGAATATTCAAAAGGAATTAGTATTTTTTTTCCATATTTTTTTATATGTGGCTTTATTTTTTTTTTGTCCCACCAGCTAAGCATTGGTTGTAAAATGTAAAAATCTTTCATTTCTATACAGTTCAAAGACTCTTCCCTAGGTATCATTACTTCATGTAATTTTTCTCCAGGCCTTATCCCAATTAATTCATATTCTTGATTATCGCTAATAGCATGTATTAGGTTTTTAATCTTTATACTTGGTATTTTAGGAATAAAAATTTCTCCACCACTCATGTTTTCTAAACAACTAAAGACAAATTTAATTCCTTCTTCAATAGTAATAACAAAACGTGTCATTCTTTCATCTGTTAAGGGTAGCTTTTTTATACCCTTATCTAATAACTCTTTAAAATATGGTATAATGCTTCCTCTTGAACCTAGTACATTTCCATACCTTACAATTGAAAATCTAGTTCTTCTTTGACCTACTAAATTATTAGCTGCTACAAATAATTTGTCAGAACATAATTTAGTTGCACCATATAAATTAATTGGGTTTGCAGCTTTATCTGTAGACAAAGCAATTATCTTTTCTACTTCGTTTAAAATAGCAGCATCAATTAAGTTCTGTGCTCCATTTATATTAGTTGCTATACATTCTGTTGGATTATACTCAGAAGCTGGCACTTGCTTCATAGCTGCCGCATGAATAATAATATCAATATTAGAGCAAGCTCTAATTAGTCTATCTCTATCTCTAATATCACCTAAAAAGTATCTTACTGGAAACTTATTTTCATTAAAACGTTGTGATAATTGAAATTGTTTTAATTCGTCTCTGCTGTAAACCACAATTTTTTTAGGTTTACTGTCTAAAAGTATTTTTTCTAAACAGTGAGCCCCAAAAAAGCCAGTAGCCCCTGTAATTAGAATAGATTTTTTATTAAAAATTGAATTCAAACTATACCTCTTTTAAAGTTATTTAATTTACCTTCATATTTAACTTTACCATTATTAATTGAAATAATATTATCCACATTCATAAAAGACAATACCCTATGAGATATTAAAGTTATAGTTATAGTTATTTTTTGTTTAATAACTGTATGCAAGAAATCTAAAACTTGCCTTAATAAAATAAATATAATTGCTATAAAAGAAAACAATAATACATTTATTTTAAGTTCGAAAACATTAAAAAAATTGAATAAGGATAAAAATATTAAACAAGATCTTTTAGCCTTTTCAATATCTCCATAAGCTAAAATATAGATTAGCAATGAGACGAGTATAGAAGTTCCTAATAATAGTGCTATGTAAACACTTCTGAGATTATAGGCTTTTAGATTTTTTAAAAAGTTAATATACCCAGGAACATAGCATTTTAGTCTTAATAGTTTTATTATATTTTTTAACATACTCGAATAATTATTTACTAAATTATATCATTATATATAAAATATCACCATTTTCTTGGGTCAATTAATTCTTCTTCTATATCCTCGTTCCAGCTAGAAAAATTCATTTTTCTTACTTTAACCTTTATAATTTCATTAAATTGCTCTGCGCTTTCTATTCCAATAACCATTTTTGAGATTTCCTTTTTTTCTAAGATAAAATTAATACAAGCTTCTAATGCGCTTATATTATTAACATTCAACCAATTATGGTAATTATCCCAAATGTTTTTATATCTTAAGAACTTTATTGGTAATTCATTTTTTTTTCTTAATAGTAACCCTTGTAAAAATATTGATCTAGTATGAATTTCTATATTTTTTTGAAATAATTTATTAATCCAACCCGAATACTCAATTCTTCTATCAAAAAAATTATAAGGAGTTTGTACTAAATCAGGACCCAAAATATTAAAAACGGAGTCTAACTCTTTTGGATTATAAATACTTATACCTAATTTTTTAATAATTCCCTTTTTTTTCAAATGCTTTGCAATCTTCCATATATCAATGTAGTTAAATTCTATAATACTTTTGGGGTCTCTAAAAAGTAATGCATATAAACTTTTTTTTTTTAGTTTTGAAAGAGAATTTAAGATAATTTTCTCTAATTTTTCTGGAGATATAATGCTACTTTGATCAAGTTTAGGTAATTTTGTTATAATATTAAAATTTTTGTAACCTGCCTGTCCTATTACTTTCTCAGATTTATAATAATCCATAGAAGTATCTATAGTATCTATATAATTCTGTTTGCAAAATTCTAAAATTTCTTTGATTTTTGATTCTTTTGCTATTTTACTTTTAAATATTCCATAGCTACTACCAAAATTAGCAGTACCTAAGGCGATTTTTTTTTCTAACATAAATCAATTATTAAAGTTGTTAAGTGTTTGCAAATAAATTTCAAATAATATTATTATATCAATAATGTATTAAATATTATTACCAGTAAAGCTTTAATAAACTCTTTTATAATAATGCGTTCTAACTAATTGAATAATTCTATACTATTATTTATTTAAAAATATCTAAAAAGATATATTGTGCTAAATAAATTATCTTAACGCTATATATTCATGAAAGATGATATGTATAAATATTTATATAGGTTTTTGTTATTACTTTGATTATATTTAGTTATCTAACTTTGAAAACAGATTCAATATAGTTGCCCTTCAAATATTTTTTTGGATTTTTAGAAGATTTTATTTCGTTAAAAGAATCAATAGCTATTTTAAAACGCTTTATTGTATCACTTTTAATATTTTCCTTATTGTGGCTTAAACATAAATTAAGGCTTGCACCTAAAAACAGACCACTTGATATAATTTCTTGTCTAAAAAGACTACTAAATATGTTTTTATCTATTTTTGTATTTTTAATATTTAACCTAGGCCACCAGTTATTTCCTTCAAATACTATTTCATCAATTAAACCTTGTTGTATTAATTGTCTGTTTAATTCAGTTTTTAGAAAACCACCAAGGTTTTCTAACTTTTCAATTACATTTTCTCTTTCTAAAACCTCTATTGTTTTAAGACAAGCTTCAATAGATAGTAATTCCCCCGCAAAAGTTCCAGACACAAAAACATCACCTAATTTTTGCATCAATTTTTTTTTACCTACAAGAGCCGCTAGTGGATAACCATTTGCCATAGCCTTACCAAAACAACCAAGGTCAGGTAAAACATTATATTTTTTTGAAGCTCCTCCTAATTTAGTTCTGAACCCACAAATTATTTCATCAAAAACTAAAACTATTCCATACTTATCACAAATTTTTCTAATCTCTTTTAGAAATGTAATATCTGGTTTATCGAAAGTATCAGGTTCGAGCACAATTGCTGCAAATTTTTCAGCATTTTTCCCTAATACTTTTTTCAAAGAATTTATATCATTAAAATTGAATTTTTTAGTAAGCTTACTAACTGCTTTTGGTATACCAAAATTTCTTGTTGTGCTTCCAATATACCAATCATGCCAGCCATGATATCCTGATACAGCTATTAAATCTCTATTCGTTGAAGCTCTAGCTAGTCTAACGGCTGCAGATAGCACATCTGAACCGTTTTTTGAAAACTTTACCATTTCTGCATATGGTATCATCTTTATTAATTTTTCTGATAATTCAATTTCCTTAGGATGAGATAAAGATAGAATATTACCTTGTCTAGCTTGTCTGTAAACTGCTTGATCAACTTCTTTATTGGCATAACCAATAATAATGGGCATTAATGCCAAAAGATAATCAATATATTTGTTATCATCTACATCAACAATATGGCAGCCCTTACCTCTTTTTAAAAATAATGGACTAACATTTAAAGGCCATTGCAAATACGACTTAGAAAAGGTTTGAGAGGCTGTTGGTATTATCTTAATTGCCTTTCTAAATAAAAAATTAGATTGCTTAAATGACTTAAATTTTTTTAGTGAACGCATATCTATTCTTGATCCCTCATTTAACTTTATATGATTATTTATTTTTTTTAAATAAGGTTTTTTTTCTATTAGTTTTATAACTTCTTTCCAAGAACAAAAATCATTTAATTGCGAGTAAATTTCCTTTATTAAGTTTAAATCTTCTTTTCTATCTAATGTTATTCTATAATTACTATAATCAGTTTTATACAAAAACTGCTTAACATTAAAGCTTCCAGTCTCAATAGATCCAGAAACTTTTCCGTGCATGTATGGCGTGACGTGTTCTTTTAAAAAGGGATGCTTTGCATTGAGGTAAGTTTTTTTTAAAGTAGAACTTGAAAATATTTCAATGTCTAAACCATCAGGAAAAGTTCTTTGGATTGTATTAGAAAAATAATCATATTTTTTTATTTTAATTTCTTTTATCATGTCGTCTATTATTTCCCAATCTACAAGAGGGCAGTCTGCAGTTATACGCACAATATACTTAGCATTAGTTATTTTTGAAATTTTATAAAACCGCGACAAAACATTAGATATACTACCTTGAAAATAGTGTATTTTGTTCGTTTCGCAAATTTTTTTTAAACTTCTGTCAATTTTCAAATATGTTGTTGCTAGCCAAATCTCATCAATTAGCTTACTTTTTTTTACCCTTTCTATAACCCTTTCAACACAGTTTTTTCCTCCTATATCCATTATAACTTTTTTAGGTAACCGCTTAGAATTTAAGCGTGCTTGAATAATACAAACTATTTTGTTTTTTTTATCCTTCACTATTAACTACATTAATAAGTTTTTTATTTTCTCTAATGGCGACTATATTTTTTGAAATTATTTTTATTCTTCTTTCCAAAAGGCTCTCTGTAAGAGCAGATAAGTGAGGTGTCATTACTATATTACTTAGCTTAGTAAAATCAAATTTAGAAGGCTTAAAATATTTTTTATTTTCTTTTTCAGGGTATTTGTACCAAGTATCAATTATAGCTCCTCCAATTTTATTATTTTTTAAAGCTAAGTATAAATCTTTTTCATTTACTATTGGTCCTCTAGCTACATTTACTATTACAGATTTTTTTTTCATTCTGCTAATTTCTTTTTTTGTAATTAAATCCAAAGTACTTTTATTTAAATCACAAGCTATAATCAAATAGTCATATTCTTTTAAATTTTTTGTAAGGTCCTTAACTAAAATATTATTTTGAAAAAAGGTATCTTTTTTTATTTTTTTTCTCGTTATTGCTGTAGTTTTAGTATTAAAAACTTTTAATTTTTTTGCAATTTCCTTACCTATTCTTCCATAACCTAAAATACCTATATTTTTTTTATTAAGTTCACTGTGTGGATGGTTAGAGAATAGCATACTGTCTTCCCAATTATAGTGTTTAAATTTATTTACTTTATTAAATAACTTTATTTCCCAATTTAATAAATTAGCCAAAACAAACTCTGATATTGCTATTTCATGTTCATATACATTACAAACTATACAACCTAATGGCACTAAAGAAAAATCTATACCATCTGTTCCTGAGCCAGGTAAATGAATTAATTTTAATTTTTTTAAATCAGGTATTTTTTTCTTCATATTTTCTCCCCAAATAGACTTACCCCAAGTCATAGAGACCAATACTTCTGCTTCTTTAAATTCATTCAATCTATTATCATGTAAGGAGTCAAAATGCTTAACTATAAATTCTTTTCTCAAATATTTTTTGAGTAAAATAGCATAGGCAGTACGTCCTATTACAGCAATTTTCATATTTAAACTTTTGATATTTTAATAATTTTATTTATAATGGTTAATTTAGTATTTAATAGTTTGAATTACAACACTTATATAATAGCGGAAATAGGCATTAATCATGAAGGGGATTATAATCTTTGTAGAGAAATGATTTATGAAGCTAAAAAGGCGGGTGTAAAAGCAGTAAAACTTCAAACGATAGACCCAGAGAAAAACTATGCTAAAGATACTGAAAGTTATGAGATTTTTAATAAATCTAAGTTAAGTAAAAGTGAAACTGAAAAAATTTTTACACTATCAAAAAGACTAAATTTAGATATTTTTACCACAGTTGGAGATATAGAAACAGCTACTTGGGTGAATAAATTAAAGCCGTCAGCATGGAAAATATCCTCAAGCCTATTTACTCATTTACCACTAATTAATTATATTTGTAATTTCAAAGAAGAAATATTTTTATCTACTGGATTAGTAAATAATAAAGAGATTAGTGACATACTAAATATTTTAAAGAAGAAAGGTAAGAAAAATTATAAATTACTCCATTGCGTTAGCAAATACCCTACTGAAGCAATAGAAGTAAACCTTTCTAGAATTCAGCATTTAAAAGAAAAATACGGAGTAGAAGTAGGATATTCTGATCATTCAATTGGTACTCTAGCTTCTTGTATAGCCGTTTCCCAAGGGGCAAGAATAATTGAAAAACACTTTACTTATGATAACAAAAGAAAAGGATTTGATCATAAAATTTCTTTAGATTACGAAGGAATGAAAAAACTAGTATTACAAATCACTGAAACAGAAAAGATGTTAAAAAATGATAATAATTTTTTAAAAACAATAAAAAAAAATAGAGAAAAATTTCTTAGAGTGATTGTAGCAAATGAAAAAATTAAAATTGGCAGCACTTTCAATAAAACTAACATTACTGTAAAAAGAGTACAAAATAATAAAAAAGGCTTATCCCCAATTAACTATTCAAAGCTTATAGGTAAAAGCTCTATTAAAAGCTATTCAAAAGATCAAATCATTAATAAATTAGAGTTAAAAAATGACTAATATAATGATCACGTGTGTTGGTGGAGAATTAATGCCACAAGTAATAAAATCTTTGAAAAAGATAAAAGGGTTACCTCTAACAATTATTGGTACTGATAATAATATTAATGCTTTAGGAAAATTTTTTTGTGATAAATTTTATAAAGTACCTAAGGGTAATAAAAAAAATTATATTTCTAAATGTGAGGAAATAGTAAAAAAAGAAAAAATTAATTTAATAATTCCTACTTCAGATGAAGAGGCATTATCTCTTTCAAAAAAGAAAGAGTATTTTTCACAATTTGGCACTACTATAGCATGCGTTGATTTTGAAAAATTAAAAATTTTAAATGACAAATCTAAAACTTACACAAAGCTGAGAGAATTTAATATTCCTACAGCAGAATGGGAAATAATTAAAAATAAAGAGTTACTAAAAGAGCAAATATATCTTTATTTTGAAAAATATGGAGGAGTAGTCATTAAACCTTGCTTAGATAGAGGAAGTAGAAATATTTTTATAATTAGTAGAAATAAAATAAATAAATCGTCTAATTCTAACATTAATATATTCAGTAATATAAATGAGTTTCTTCCCTTCATAGAATCAAAATTTCTATATACAAATTATTTGGTAATGCAAGAGTTGTCTGAACCAGTGGTAGATGTTGACTTATTATCTTGGAAAGGAAAGCCTCTATCAGTTATTCCAAGAAAAAGAATACACCCTCTATTACCTAATATGGGCCACAAAATATTGAATAATGAAAGATTAATTGATTTAGGGAAAAAAATAATTAAAAATTTTGAATTATCTTGGCTTTATGATTGTGACGTAATGTTTGATAGCAATAGGAAACCAATTGTGATTGAAATTAATCCTCGCCAAAGTGGAAGTGTAGCTATTAGTATTGCGGCTGGTTTTAAAATTTACGAGAAGCTAATAAAATTATATTTAAATAAAAAAGTTTACCCTGAAAAAAAGCTTCATAATAAAATTATAATTCCTTATAAATCACTTCACACAATCTAGATAAAAACTCTATTTTCTATATTATATAAGACTAATATTGGTGCCCACTCCCGGACTCGAACCGGGACGTCTTTTCAGACAAGGGATTTTAAGTCCCTTGCGTCTACCTAT
>MDTB01165652.1_pt1 | contig 10413 bp, 9 predicted proteins | sample 811161 | NCBI WGS metagenome assembly MDTB01 (sample SAMN05326650, study PRJNA326480) | marine metagenome | isolation source: seawater | place: Mediterranean Sea | collected 2009
ATCTGGTTCTTTATAACGGACTGAACTTAGAACTCTGGTTCGACAAATTCTTTAAAAATCTAAAGACTGTACCTAAAGCGGTGGTTAGTGAATCGATACGACCTATGAGCATCGGTCAGGGCCCGTATGAGGGCAAACCAAACCCGCATGCTTGGATGTCGCCATTAAATGCAGTGATTTACATTGAAAATATTCGGCAGGCTTTGGTTCAGCATGACCCTAAAAATACGGCGACGTATAACGCCAACGCCAAGCGGTACAAAGCTAAATTATGGGCTGCTGTAGCGCCGCTCAGGGCTAAAATAAACCAAATCCCTGAGGCTAAACGCTGGCTGGTGACGAGTGAGGGCGCGTTTAGTTATCTAGCGAGAGATTATGCTTTGAACGAGCTCTATCTGTGGCCAGTGAATGCAGATGGGCAAGGAACACCGCAGCAAGTCCGTCGAGTCATTGACCAAATACGAGAGCACGATGTTAAGGCGATTTTTAGCGAAAGTACCGTCTCAGCGAAGCCCGCACAGCAGGTGGCGCGAGAGACGGGCGCGACGTACGCAGGCGTTCTGTACGTTGACTCGCTGAGCGGCCCGGAGGGGCCGGTGCCGACGTACATTGATCTTTTGACAGCGACACTCACGACTATTTCGAGCGGGATAGCACCGTGATTGGTGTGGCGATCAATGATATTACGGTGACCTACAAGAATGGTCATACTGCTCTGCGCGATACCAGTTTTGACCTTCCGGTAGGCTCGATCACTGCATTGGTAGGCGTTAATGGAAGCGGTAAGTCGACGCTCTTCAAATCTATCATGGGCTTTGTACAACTCTCTAAAGGGTCGGTCAAAATTCTGGGTCTTGACGTTGATGCGGCATTGAAGGCGAATCAGGTAGCTTACGTTCCCCAGTCTGAAGAAATCGATTGGAACTTCCCGGTGCTTGTGGAAGATGTTGTGATGATGGGCCGCTATGGCCACATGAACATGTTCCGAATGATACGGCCTATCGATCGCCAGAAGGTAGACATGGCGCTTGAACGAGTCGGCTTGGCTTACTTAAAAGATCGTCAAATTGGCGAGTTGTCTGGCGGCCAGAAAAAGCGCGTTTTTCTGGCTCGGGCGCTGGCGCAAGAAAGCCCAGTGATTTTGCTAGATGAGCCGTTTACAGGGATAGATGTTCAAACTGAAGAGCAGATTATGGCATTGCTGCGGGACTTACGCGATGCGGGTAGAGTCATACTGGTGTCAACACACAACCTTGGGAGTGTCCCAGAATTTTGTGACCGTGCTGTGTTAATTGATCGCACGGTTTTGGTGGCAGGTGAGACTCGAGAGGTCTTTACGCAAGCTAATTTACAACGCGCGTTTGGGGGTGTTCTTAGAAGTTTCGTTTTAACTGGCAAGCAACTACATGATGACGATGATACGCGTCAAGTGACGGTATTGTCAGATGATGAGCGCCCTGTTGTGTTGTACGGCGAAAACCAAAATGCGATTGAAGTTAGGGAAAGTTGATGAGTTGGCTCGCTCCCTTTGATTACCAGTATATGGTCAATGCTATATTTATTAGTGCGCTTGTTGGGGGTGTGTGTGGGTTTCTAAGCGCGTATTTAATGCTGAAAGGCTGGTCGCTGATTGGAGATGCATTGTCTCATTCCATTGTCCCGGGCGTCGCTGGTGCTTATATGTTGGGCCTGCCGTTTGCCTTGGGGGCTTTTTTTGCGGGAGGATTAGCGGCCAGTGCTATGATGTTTTTAAGCCGGCGCTCAAAGTTAAAAGAAGATGCCATTATTGGATTGATTTTCAGTTCTTTTTTCGGAATTGGACTGTTTATGGTGTCGTTAGCGCCCGCGTCGGTGGATATTCAAACAATCGTTCTTGGCAATATTCTTTCGATTACACCTGCAGATGCCATGCAACTGCTGATTATCAGCCTCGTGTCTTTGTTGGTTCTGGTGTGTAAATGGCGCGATCTTTTGGTGGTTTTTTTTGACGAAAATCATGCTCGCAGTATGGGTTTAAATCCATATGTCTTGAAAATTGTGTTTTTTGCTATTTTGAGCGCCTCAACCGTCGCTGCGCTGCAGACAGTGGGTGCTTTTTTAGTGATTGCAATGGTGGTAACCCCAGGCGCGACGGCGTACTTGTTGTCTGATAGGTTTGGTCGAATCATTGGTCTGAGCATATTGATTGGCGCATCAACGTCACTTGTCGGAGCTTATTTGAGCTTTTTCATTGATGGCGCGGTCGGGGGCGTTATCGTCCTTCTTCAGGCGTTACTGTTTGTCGCTGTTTTTTTAATGGCTCCGAAATACGGCTTTTTTGCTTCGCGTCAGCGCGTTCGGGATAGACAGCGTCTAGACCCAGCGTTTGATCTTTGCCCGCTTTTATCGGCACGCCAAAGTGGCGTGGAGTAACGCGATGCTGTCTACGCTTGCAAGCATTCTCTTCGAACCCTTCACCTACCCATTTATGCAGCAGGCATTTGTGATGGTGGCGTTGGTGGCGTTGCCCACAGCTGCGTTGTCCTGTTTTTTAGTCTTGAAGGGTTGGTCGCTAATGGGTGATGCGATTTCCCATTCGGTGTTGCCCGGTGTTGTGGGCGCGTATATTTTGGGGTTTTCGTTTGCGATCGGGGCATTCGTTGCAGGGATGGTGTGTGCGCTAGCGACCGGCTTTCTTAAGGAAAATAGTCGCCTGAAAGAAGACACGATCATGGGTGTCGTATTCTCCAGTATGTTTGCCTTAGGGCTGGTGATGATGAGTAAGATCGAATCTGGCTTACATTTGGATCACATCCTGTTCGGTGACGTGTTGGGGCTGAGTTGGCAGGAAGTTCTGGAAGCTGCTGCGATGACAGTGATTATCATGAGCATTTTGGTTGTTAAAAGACGTGATCTTGTTGTATTCGTTTTTGATATACAACACGCCAAGGCGATTGGTTTGCCCGTGACCGTCTTGCACTATGGCTTACTTTGCATGTTGTCGTTGACGATCGTTGCGGCATTAAAAGCGGTGGGTATGATATTGGTGATCGCGATGCTGATCACCCCCGGGGCGACAGCGCATTTGGTGACTCAAAAATTCCAGTCAATGGTTCTGTTGTCTGTGGCAATCTCGCTGGTCTCGTCCTTCTTGGGTGTCTATTTGAGTTTCTTTATCGACAGCGCACCTGCACCGACCATCATTGTATTGATGACCCTTATTTTTATCTGTGTTTTTATTCATCACAGCTACAAAGCGTCCCAGATGATGGCTGCGTCGTCGGATGATAAATCCGAGAGAGTGCCGCGCGTGTTTCAATCTCAATAAACGCATTGCGCATCCTGATTCTAGGGAAGCGAGCGGCGATTGTATGAATGGGGTTTGCTGAAGTTTATTGGTAGCAGCAGGCCTTCTTATGTTACGCCGATGCGTAAGAGCAGATGTAGTCACTAACGCTGTGGACTACGAGTTTGAATTCACTGTCGCCTGGCACATCGAATGACATACCAGCAGATATGGATAACCAGTCGCGAGTATTAGGTAATAGGACGTCGACAGAACCCGTAGAGAAGGTCATTATTTCAGCAACGTCGGTGGTGAACGCATATTCGCCCGGAAGCATTACACCCAGTGTTTTCCTTTGACCGTCAGCGAGCACAATGGTGCGGCTGATGACTTTGCCATCGAAATAAATGTTTGCGTTCAAGTTGACGGTAACGTTGCTAAGCTGGGACATACAAACTCCTTACGCGAGGGCTGAAATACGCTATTTTCTTGCCGCGTATTGTACCGTTGAATGCAATTTAAAGAGAATCATTTATTGCTAATTATTAAGGACGAAAAAGACACTGGCTGAGTGCCGATGGCACGCGTACGTCACCTCTGCAAACAATACGTGGCACAGGGGCGCCGAATTGAACGACTGGCTCCCCGTGCAACTTGGGTCAGTTCGTATATTGCGCAGCGCGGTGGCTGCGTTCATTTTGTAAATTATGGAGTGTCGCTATGCGCTTATTCAGGATCTGTCCACCGTTTCGTCTCCGGTTGTGGCTGTTAGTATTGCCTTTCCACCTTCTGCTGATTGGGTGTCTGGGTGGCGAGGGATTCACGAATAGCGATGGCACCGCGATCAACAAGCCCTTGGCTGACTTGCTAAAATGGCGTTTGGGTCGCGGGAGTCCGAAACCGTCTGTTATTGGTTCATCTGAAGCGTGGCGCCAGCTAACGCCCGAGACGTCCCATTATGCCGTTTGGGTTGGCCACGCCAGTTTTTTGATCGACAATGGCGACGTGATCATATTGACCGACCCGATATTTTCATCGCGCGCCTCACCCGTTTCTTGGGCCGGTCCTCAAAGGCTTGTTGAACCCGCGATACCCGCCCGTGAATTGCCGCCGGTCGATGTTGTCACGATCAGTCATAACCATTATGACCACCTCGATTTGCCGAGCTTGCGGGTGATACAAGAGCTTAACCCTGACTGCTTATTTTTAGTTCCCCTAGGAGATCGTCTACTTCTTGAGCAGGCAGGTATTCGACGTGTTGAGGAGTATGACTGGTGGCAGGAACGGCGTGTATCACGCACGTTGTTTACATTTACGCCAACGCGCCATTGGTCTGCACGAGGCGTTTTTGATCGCAATCAAAGTCGTTGGGGGGGCTGGTTCATGCGCGCTCCCGACTATGCGCTTTTTCATGCCGGTGATACAGGGTACTCGCAGCATGATTTTACAACTATTCGCGCCCGCTTGGGAGCGCCCGATACGGCCTTTATTCCCATTGGTGCCTATGCGCCGCGCTGGTTTATGCGCGCTGCGCACATTAACCCATCTGAGGCATTGCAAGTGGCGCGTGATTTGGGTGCCAAGCGCTCACTTGCAATGCATTGGGGGACGTTTATGTTGACCGATGAGCCGGTCCTAGAGCCCGCGCAAAAACTCGCTCTAGCGCGGCAAGCTGCCGGGTATACCGAAAATTTTTTTCGTGTGCCGGCACTTGGGGGCATTAATTGGTTGATGGATTAACGAAGTTTTACTGTGTTAAACTAGAAGCCTAGCATCTGATATACTTATGAAATAAAAAGGCTCAGTGTATTGGACATTCGAATGTCAGCACTGTTCAGCTAATGCAGAAACGCCGCCCCAGTGATTGGAGAAATACTCCATTAATGAAGGTAAAACGACAATATTTGGCATGCCCCTTACATCTGAGACATCGTCACGCAACCCACTCTTTAATTCGCTTATCCCGTTAATCGCATCAACGGGCGGGACAGTGCTGTTAACGCTATGGTTTGCCAAAACGGGCGTGACGGCAGATGTGTCTGGTGATAATGCACCTTGGGAAGAATTTTATTCAGTTTTTGGTATGATTTATGCGATTGTTTCTGGGTTTTTATTGGTAGAAGTGCTTAATCGGTTTAATAAATTGGCGGAAGTGATAGAGGCTGAGTTAAATGCGATTGGCGATGTCCGCGACTTTCTTATTTATATGGATGGTCAAGTCGAAAAAAAGAAAAATGTCTACCGTGAGTTGCAGGAGTATGTCCAGTCGGTCGCGACTGTTGAATGGCATGACATGAATGATGATCGTGCGGTACTGAACTCGGATACGTCGAAAGAGCTTTACGATATCATGCACGCCGTAAATGACTTAGACATAGCGAATGAAAGTGATCGCTCGGCACTTCATTTCTTAATCAGTGAGTTATCCAGCATTACCACGTTGCGCACGCAACGCATCAGTATTGTGAATCATAGTTTGCCGCCACAACTTAAGCATTTGGTGGCTTTTATGTCGGCGGTTTTGGTTGCGTCTTTTGTCATTAACGCCGCTGCAGTCGTTTGGATTCAATGTTTTATGGCTGCGGCAGTTACGGCCTGTGTGCACCTTTTGTACGTGGTTATTTCTGATCTCGACAATCCCTTTGCGGGTTTTTGGACCATCAATATTCAGCCATTAATTGAGTTGCAGAACAGTTTTGATAGGTGATAGCGATGCGCCTCCGTCAGACTTAGGGTTCGGTTTTACGGCACGCACACGGTTACTGAGTAACAAGGGTCTTGGCGGGTTGTCCTGGAATTTCTCTGACTAGCTTTGGCAACAAAAATCCCGGTAGAGCCGCCTGCATTTCCGTATAGATTAGAGTCGCTTCTTTTTTGTCGACATTGAAGTGGCTTGCCCCCGCTACGGGGTCCAGCAGGTGCAGATAGTAGGGATTGATTCCACAATCATAGAGCCGTTCACTCAGAGCGATGAGATCCTTCGCAGAATTGTTTACGCCTTTAAGTAAGACTGATTGATTGAAAATTTTGATTCCCTGATCAGAGAGGCGATTTATTCCGGCCTCGACGTCAGAATCAATTTCGTTCGCGTGATTAATATGCATGACTATCACCGGTTTTAAGCGTGATTCAGTCATCCAATCAAGCAAGTGATGGTCAATCCGTGAGGGAATGACGATCGGCAGACGAGTATGTATTCTAAGTCTTTTAATATGCGCGATTTCAGAAATCTGTGTTGACAGCCAATGAAGAAATTTGTCGTTTGCAAGTAATGGATCTCCGCCACTGAAAATAACTTCGTTAAGTTGACTGTGCTGGCGGATGTAATTAAGCGCAGACTGCCATTGCGCGCGATTTTGGCGATGTTGCTGGTAAGGGAAATTCCGCCGAAAGCAGTATCGGCAATTGATCGCACATGCAGGACTCACAATTAACAGGAGGCGGTTGCGGTACTTATGAATGATGCCATTTTGCGGCGACTGTGCGCCTTCTTTGAGGGGGTCGGCGGTATATCCCTCGACTTCGGTAAGTTCTTGTGCAGTTGGCATGACCTGTATGAGTAACGGGTCCCTCGGATTACCGCGTTGAATACGAGACACGTAGGGTTTTGGGACTTGCAGTGGGAATTGCAACGCAGCCTGCTGTGCGTCACTCAGCAGCGCCGGGTCAAGTTGTAAAGACTTCAATAATTCGCTGGCTGAGGTCACGGATTCGCGGAGTTCGGTTTTCCAATCTGTTGGGACTTCAATAATTTGAGTTTGATCCAACATCTGTACGACTGCCATACTATTCGATAACACAGTATAGTTTATTTCAACTTTTGGAGATAATCGTATGCGCAAAATTGACCCGCCCACTGAGGCTTTAGACGAGATGTTTATGCGCGATGCGCTCGTCTTGGCCGAACGAGCCATGTGTTTGGGAGAAGTGCCGGTGGGCGCGGTGTTGACGAAAAATGGCGAGATCATTGCCGACGGACATAATCAGCCGCTCGGCGCCTGTGATCCCACTGCGCATGCCGAGTTGGTTGCTCTGCGCAAGGCAGGACAGCTTTTGAGTAATTACCGATTGGTCGATTGTGAATTATACGTAACGATTGAGCCGTGCGTGATGTGTGTCGGTGCGTTGTTGCATGCGCGAATAAAACGACTGGTCTTTGGGGCGGCGGAGCCCCGCGCAGGTGCTGTTCAGAGCCATTTGAAATTGCTAGAGAAAAGCCATTTCAACCATACGATCGAATGGCGAGGGGGTGTTCTCGCAGCTGATTGTGGAGCATTGATGCAGCGTTTTTTTCGAGAAAAGCGGGGTGGATAATTGTTGCCAGGACGCTTTAGTGAATGTCTCCTATAAGGATGCCGGTGCGGGCATGGGTTGATCAGAGGGCTCTGTGTCTTTGCCGCCCAATTTGGGTTGGGAGATCGTGTACAGGTGCAGGTAACTTAAATAATACTGGATATTATCGACGTAACGCACGGCTTCGTTTCCGCGGGCATAACCGTATTTTAAGGTTGGATAAACAGCTTTTTCGCTTAATCGCGGCAACTCTTCGCGCACATTTTGCCAAACGTCAGGGTTTTTGCCTTGTCGATCTGCAAGGATTCGCGCGTCTTCAACATGGGCATAGCCCACGTTGTAGGCCGCTAGTGTAAGCCATGTTCGATCGGGTTCTGCGATTCGACTGGGCAGACGCGCTCTTAATTTAGCAAGATATCTTGAGCCGCCAAGGATACTTTGCTTTGGGTCGATTCGATCATCAACGCCCATTTCGCGCGCGGTGGCTTGGGTCAGCATCATTAAACCGCGCACACCTGTAGGCGACCGAGCTTGCGGTTGCCAGTGGGATTCCTGATAACTTACTGCGGCAAGGAGGTGCCAGTCAAAGTGGTTGAGTTTTGCTGCATGTTCGAACAATTGGCGATATTTGGGGAGTCGCGTTTTGACCATGCGACCTAATAAGGCTGAGTTGGCGACTGAAAAATAATGCGATTGTCGGAACATTTCATCGGTGAGTTTCTCAAGCTCACCACGGGTAGTAAAATCGGTTAAAAATGCATTTGCAGCCTTTAAAAGGCTGTCATCGCCAAAATTTGCAAATGCCCATGCCACAGGCTGTGGTTCTGAGATCACGATGCCCGGGCGCGCGCGCTGGTTAATATGACGACTTACCTTGTAAGCAAGCGAGTCTACCACGGTATAGTCGATGTCTCCTCGATGTACCATTTTGATCAGATCGCTCATGCTGGCATGGTCTATTTCCTGCCACTGTAGTCGTGGATTGCCGTTCTTAAGTTGCTCCAGGCGCTCGCTGTGCGAGGAGTGACGGGTCACGACGAGGGTTCCGTCAAGGTTGTTTAAATCAGTCGGACGTTGATTACCACTGCGATACAGTAATTGCTGCGTCATGTGATAGTAAGGCACTGAAAACTTGACGGCGCGCTGTCGCAGAGCGGTCTGCGTCAGGTTGGCTGCGGCAAAATCCCCTTTGACACTGCCAACAGACAATAGCAGTTGATGCAGACTGGGCTGTGAGGCAATACGTAATTTAACGCCGAGGTGGTCAGCAAACGCTTTTACAAGCAGATATTCGAAACCGTTTTCACCGCGTCCATCTCGGTAGTAGGTGGTCGGGCTTTCAGTGGTTAGCATAATGAGCGCGCCTCGTTTTAGCACGCGCTCAAGCTGATTGATGCGATCACTGCCGCTAAGACCTAGCGTCAGCACAATAAGCGGCAACGCCAAAGCTAGCTGGCGCAACTGGGCGCTTAATATCAGCGTTCTGATCATTACTTTTTCTGGCTCTCCAGCAGTGACTGAACTCTTGTAATAGTGGGCTTATCGTTAATTCTTTGTGACCTCTATAATCAGGTTAAATTGAATCTGTCTCAACAGCATTTTTCCGCTAAACTGCGTCTTACCTTTGACAATGTTTGAGAGTTTCTAGCGAATGATTACCCTCCAAGGCAGACCGTGTCTTTCGACCTTCATGCGGAAGAAGTTGTTGTCGAAACTCCAGGTTACGCAACCCACAGTGGCCTCTGTCGAGGCGCGGTACATACACTTTGCTGATATTGCGGAGCCACTGACACATGGACACACAGAGGTCCTTAAATCCCTCTTAGATTATGGTCCGCAGGGTGGCATGGATGATCCTCAAGGGCAACTTTTTCTGGTGATCCCACGATTCGGAACGATCTCGCCTTGGTCGAGTAAAGCAACTGACATCGCACATAACTGCGGACTTGATCAGGTTCGTCGTATTGAGCGAGGTATCGCTTACTACATCGATGTTCAGGGTGCGATAGCTCGTCAGCAGCAAGTGCAAATTGCTGCAGTTTTGCATGACAAAATGGTTGAGATGGTCATTTTTGATGAGGCGTCTGCGGCCACGTTGTTCCTTCACCGCGAACCCGCTCGGTCTGCCTCCGTTGACCTGTTGGGCTTGGGAAGACAGGCGCTCGAGAACGCCAATATTGAGCTAGGCTTGGCATTGGCTGATGATGAGGTGGACTATTTACTGGCCGCGTTCATTCAATTGCACAGAAATCCGACTGATGCCGAATTGATGATGTTCGCGCAGGCTAATTCAGAGCATTGCAGGCACAAAATATTTAACGCGAGTTGGACCCTCGATGGCGCTGCACAGGAGCATAGCCTTTTTGACATGATCCGCAATACGTATCGCGAACATGGTGAAGGCGTACTGTCCGCGTATTCTGACAACGCGGCCGTCATTTGCGGCTCGCGAGGAGGACGTTTTTTCCCCGACCCCGAAACCAAGGAATACGGCTATACCGAGGAACCTGTGCATTTGCTCATGAAAGTGGAGACCCACAACCACCCGACTGCCATTGCGCCATATGCTGGGGCGGGTACCGGTTCGGGTGGTGAAATACGTGACGAGGGTGCGGTCGGTCGCGGTTCCAAGCCAAAAGTCGGTTTAGTTGGTTTTAGCGTGTCAAATTTGCACATTCCCGAGCACTCGCAAGTATGGGAGCGTGACTACGGCAAGCCGGAGCGAATAGTGTCTGCGCTGGACATCATGCTTGAGGGGCCGATTGGCGGTGCCGCATTTAATAATGAGTTTGGAAGACCTAATCTCTGTGGGTATTTCCGAGTTTTTGAAATGGATTTTGAGGGTCAGCGCCGGG
>MDTB01072236.1_pt1 | contig 10412 bp, 10 predicted proteins | sample 811161 | NCBI WGS metagenome assembly MDTB01 (sample SAMN05326650, study PRJNA326480) | marine metagenome | isolation source: seawater | place: Mediterranean Sea | collected 2009
GTTGGTATAAAACTCAGACCCGCGAGGGGAAATACTTCAATAAGCGTAGCCATAGTCTTGGGGCGGAATTCATTGAGACAGGCGAGCACATCAGCTAAGGGGCGAAAGTGAATAAAAGCGAGCTAATCGATAAAATTGCCGAATCGGCGGACATTTCTAAAACAGCAGCTAGCAGAGCGTTGGATGCAACCATTGAGGCCGTGACAGGCTCACTCAAGAATGCTGAGTCTGTTGCCTTGGTAGGCTTCGGAACGTTTTTAGTACGGGAGCGAGCGGCGCGTACAGGGCGTAATCCGAAAACCGGCGAAACTATTCAAATTGCAGCGGCAAAGGTTCCTGCGTTCAAGCCAGGTAAGGCATTAAAGGACGCTTTGAACTAAGCTCGAAGGTTATAAAGGAAGGGCGCGAAATCCGCGCCCTTTTTATTTTGGGCGTTATAATTTCGCCGCTCACAAGGGCGTGCGTTTAGAACAACAGAGATACGGATACAGTTAGATGTTGCAACAGCTTCGCGATCAGACCCAAAGCAGCGGCTTCAAGGTCTTGGTTATAGCCATAATCGTAGTTTTAGTATTTTTTGGTTTTGGTGCCACCAATGTATTTTCGGTAGGAGATCCAGAAGTAGCTGAAGTTGGCCGCTTCGCGATCACAGAAAATATCCTCGGTGTTGAGACTGAACGCGAGCGTCGACGCATACTCGGGCAAATGGGGCCCGACTTCGATCCGAATGATATTGATCGATTGCAGCTACAGCAGTATGCACTGTCACAGTTAATTAATAGACAGGTGCTGTATCAAACTGCGGCAAATTTGGACATCAAGGTTTCGGCTGATGCGGTAGACCAAGAGCTTCTGCAAAGCCCCGCGTACCAACGCGATGGTCAGTTCGACGAGGCGCTGTACTTAGGACAGGTGCAGATGTTGGGTTACCGCCCTGAAGAATTTATAGACGAATACGCAAATGCAATGGGTTCCAGCCAATTACAACAGGGAATCCAGAACAGTTCACTGCTTGCGGAGTGGGAAGTCGCAGAGATTTACAGCGTTATGGAGCAACGCCGTGATGTCGCCTATCTGCCGTTGTTGGTAGATGACTATGCCAACACGGTGAGTGTTAGTGATGCGGAAGTGACAGAACGTTATGAGGCCGCTCAGGGTGCCTATATGACCGAACGCAAAGTCGATGTTGAGTATTTGGAGTTTTCGGTAGATACGGTAGCAGCCGCTAGTAGCGTAGATGTGAGCGAAGACGAGTTGCGCTCTATGTATGAAAACGATCGGGATGCGGCTTTAGAAGCCACCGAGCGAGACAGCGCACATATTTTATTCGAGGTGACAGACCAGCGAGACGATGCGGCGACACTAGAGCTTGCACGGTCGGTCCGTGAGAGGATCGATGCGGGTGATGGTTTTGCCGAGCTAGCAAAAGAACTCTCGGATGATGTTGGGTCGGCTCTGGCGGGCGGCGCTTTAGGTTTATCCGGCAAAGGCGTCTTCGATCCGATGTTTGAGCAAGCCCTTTGGGCGTTAGTGAAACCCGGTGATGTATCTGAGCCGGTGCGTACAGAATTTGGATACCACCTGATCAAACTGGTGGCTATTTCTGAGGCGACGTATCCAACCTTTGCTGAGGAGCGAGACACATTATTGCGACGTCTGCGTCGTGAGTTGGCGCTTGACGCTTATGCCGAGTTGCAGGAGGAAGTTGAGCGCAGCGGCTATGACGAGCGCTATGCATTGTCGGAGACAGCCGCGGCATTTGCGCTTAGTCTGAAACGGGTTGACGGTATTACTCAGGGCGCAGAGGTAAGTGAGGACGCTCAAATATTGAATGCGGGTGTGGTTAAGACCGCATTATTTTCTGCAGATTTGATTGAGGGTGAGAACAGCTCTGTGATCAATGTGGATGATGAGACCAGCGTCATGGTTCGAGTGGCGCAAAACTATCCCCCAGAAGCTATTCCGTTGGCGCAAGTACGCACCCAAATCAGTGCCGAAGTGCGTCGCGAGAAGGCCCTTGATTTAATCGATGAGGCAAGTGCTGATGCGTTGACCCTGTTAGAGCAGGGTGAGGGAGTTAGTCAGGTGGCATCGGGTTTGGGCAAGCGCTGGACGACTCTGGAGTCGGTTAATAGAACGCGCGCCGATGATGATGTGACCCGCGAGGTAATCAGTTATGCGTTTACCTTACCGCGACCGGATGAAAATGGCAGATCCGTTGGCAGCGTAGTGCTTGCAGATGGCAGCAGCGCCCTAGTCGCGGTAACTCGCGTGGTTATGGGCGACATAAGCTCAGCCCCGGATGGGTACCGTGAGCAATTACGCAATGCGATTGCGCAACGCAACCTGCAAGCGGAATTCGCGGCATTTTATCGTGGTGCCGAAGAGTTTGTGGGTGTTACCCGACGCGTTGAATTCTAAACCGCTATCTTAGGTGTTTGCAGCGTCTACGTAGACCGTCAGGCGCTGGCCGGGCTGCAGGTATTTTTGCAAATCTAATCGATTCCATTTCGCTAGGTCAGAAATGCCTACGCCAAAGCGTTTGGCGATCCGCGCAAGGGAATCGCCCTTCCGAACGGTGTAGGCTACTTTTCGCGTTACCTCCTGGGGTCCGTTTATAACCGGTAACGGTATGGGTACGGCGGAGGGGATATTGAGCTTGCGTCCAATCGGTAAGACCTCACGAGGAGCGATTCGGTTAGTTTTCACTAAGCTTGCAATGCTGACGTTATGGGCTTTAGCGATTGACCAGAGTGAGTCGCCTGCCTGCACTGTATAGGGAATGTGGTTGGTTGTTCGGTAAGTGCTAACTGAATCGCTATTTTGATTTACTGGCACCAGTAATGGCCTGCCTGCGCGTATGGTATTACCACGCAGTCTATTGGCCGCCTTTAATGTTGTGATGTCGGTGTTGTAGCGCTCTGCAAGCACGCTCAACGAGTCTCCGTTGCCCACGATAACTTCGTTCCAGTGCATGCGCTCATTTTGCTGGGTAGCAGCGACCATTGCTTGCAGTTTCGCGATGTCTAGTGGCGTGTTTGGTAGTTCTTTGTGATGCAGTGGAACGATCAGGTGATGATCGTCGAGAGCTGGGGTGGCCCAGCGTTTTAGTGCAGGATTCCATGCTTGTAATTCAGCCAGTGGCAGGTTTATCAGGTCACTAACAATTTGCAAATCGAACTGGCTGGGAAGCTCCAGTAGAGTAAAGCTCTGTTCATTGAGCACTTTAGGCAAGGCCACAGCATAGTTTTCAGGAGCTGAGATCAGCGCTGCTAAGGCCAATACTTTCGGCAGGTAGTACTGGGTCTCGCGCGGCAGTCTTAGGGTGAAAAAATCGCTGCTGCTTGCGCGGCGCACTGCACGCTGTACCCGTGCACCGCCAGAGTTATACGCAGCGATCGCCAATGGCCAGTGCCCCAGGCGAGTATGCAAAGTTTCTAAGTAATCGAGCGCTGACTCGGTGGCTGCAACAATGTCGCGTCTGCCGTCGTACCAACGATCAATAGTCAGGCCATACTCGAGGGCCGTAGGTCGCATGAATTGCCACAGACCGCTGGCGCCACCTGGTGAGAATGCATATGGGTCGAGTGCGCTCTCGACAATTGGAATCAGTGCCAGCTCGCCAGGCAGGCCGCGTTCGACAGTTCTTTGCAGCACGTAGGGTAGATATTTCTGCAAACGCGGCTGTAATCGCTCTAAATAGCTGGGGTTGCGTCGGAGCCAATTTATTTCCTGCTGTACGCGTTTTTGTTCCAATTGGTGGCTTAATGCCATAGCTCCGCGAAGATCAGGCCAAATACTTTGTTCGGCCTGAGTAACTTGGGTGTCTTCTAGGACTGGTTCGAGTTCGAGCGCATGCCCATTTTCTTCGGCCCTAGGCGCAGCCTCCTTTGTCGGAAAGGCCTCAACTGCAACCGCAGCCTGTGCGGCTTCTGGTTGCAGTTCGGCTGCATCGGTCGTCGGTGCAAGACGAGTTTGGCAACCAGTAAGCAATAGTAGGGTGGCGCCTAGAATAGACGCTGCAGGTAGTTTTATAGGCATAAAAGCTAAAGACTTGTTGGCGCGGCATTAAAGCCCGTAAACTTAAACGTATAAGTCGTACCAAGCAACAATAAGCCACTTCACAGGGGGTATCGCTTCTTTGAATACGCGCAAGACGCTTCGTGGTGGTTCAAAACCCTTGTGGAATAGTGCGATTGGTCGTCGGGTGCTGCAGGGGCAGCAGTCTGAACTAGCAACTCAGGTACGTCGATTGCACGGCAATTCCGCGTTATGGGTTGGCGAAACTTTTGAGCCAGCCCAGATACTTCAGCAGTGTATGTTTCGAGATACGGTTTTTCTTCATTCGGGTACTTTGCGAGACGCGGATTCGGATGCAGGGCTGGCAACAGTCTCGGGGGCTCCTGCGCTCTTTATACAGGGCCAGCTTGAGGCTTTACCGTTTGCCAAACATCAGTTTGACGGTCTCGTTTTACATCACGCGCTGGAGTCTGTTGCTGATCCTCGCGCCGGTTTGCGCGAGGCTGCCCGTGTTCTCGCGCCCGGAGGGCGAATTGTTATCGTAGGATTCAATCCTTTTAGTCTTTTCGGGTTGCGTTGGGGCTACGCAAAATTGCGCCCCGACCCTTTAAGTGAGCGGCACTTGGTAAATCCGCTCCGTTTGTTTGACTGGCTAGAACTTCTAGGCTTTGCGCTCGACGCAGAGCCTAGATATTTTGACTATCGGCCGCCATTTGTAACGCCTCGAAGATTGGCATCAGCATCAGCGTGGATCCAAAGCTGGCCCATTGCTCGGCCCTCGATGGGGTTCATGCAGCGATTGCCGTTAGGTGGTTCGCTGATCGTGAGTGCAACTAAACGGGCGCTGCCACTGTCCCTGATGCGCTCAAAGGCGCGCTCGCGGCGGGCGTTAGCGCCTGCTGGATACTCTAGAGTTACAGATTTTCGGTTAGTGGCGAAGGATAGAAATTGATGCCAGAGGTAGAGATCTTCACGGATGGTGCTTGTCGCGGTAATCCTGGGCCAGGAGGGTGGGCTGCGTTATTGCGGAGCCAGGGAGTCGAAAAGATGTTCTCTGGAGCCGAGCAGGAAACAACTAATAACCAGATGGAGCTTATGGCTGCAATTCAGGGGCTTGAGGCTCTCAAGCGCGCATCCTCAGTGGTGTTAACGACAGACTCACAATACGTTCGCCAAGGCATAACGCAATGGATCCATGGATGGAAACGTAACGGTTGGAAAACGTCGCAGAAACATCCGGTGAAGAATAAGGTGCTCTGGCAGCGACTCGACGTTGCGGTCGCAAAGCATCAGGTCGAGTGGCATTGGGTAAAGGGGCATAGTGGCCATGAGGAAAACGAGCGTGTGGACATCGCGGCAAACGATGCAATAGATGTTATGCAGGCCCAGACATGAGACAGGTTGTTCTTGATACTGAAACCACTGGGCTTGAAACCGAACGTGGGCACCGGATTATTGAAATTGGTGCAGTGGAGTTAGTTGATCGTCGTCTTACTGGCAGGCGCTTTCATAAATACGTTAATCCGCAGAGAGACATCGACGAGGGCGCGCAGGAGGTCCACGGCATTAGCGCTGAATTTCTTGAGGATAAACCTCGTATTGCGGATATTTGGCCAGAATTTCTGGAATTTATTAGTGATGCAGAGTTGGTCATCCATAACGCACCATTCGATGTTGGGTTTTTGAATGCAGAAATTCGCCACATATTAGCCGACGGCGTAGAAACACCCGACAGCATTGAAAAAATATGCCAGGTAACCGACTCCTTAGCGTTAGCTCGGCACAAGCATCCTGGCCAGAAAAATAATCTCGATGCGCTGTGTCGGCGATATATGGTCGACAATTCTCAGCGTCAGTTACACGGGGCACTGCTCGACGCAGAAATCCTTGCGGATGTCTTTCTGTTGATGACCGGTGGACAGACCCAGCTATTTGGCGCTAGCGATGATCAAGACAAAGGGACTAAAGCTCGGGGAAGCGAACAGCAGCTTCAGCCGGTTGAGGCGTCTGGACTGCAGGTTATTCGAGCCGATCCCGAGGAACTCCAAGCCCATGAGCAGTTTGTAACGCTGTTAGCTGAAAAGAGCGGAGCGACGCCAATATGGCGGCAAATTGGGTCGCCCGCTGCTGCTAACTCTGACGAGTAATTTTGCCTGGAGCTACAGGAAGTAGTGCACGCAAACCCAGCCAGTTATGCCCATTACTACCGTATAGGGGAGCGCCATGGTCACCATACGCATATAGCTGAGTCGAATCAGCGGAGCGATTGATGAGGTCAGCAGAAATAAGAAGGCTGCCTGACCGTTAGGTGTGGCGACACTGGGAATATTTGTTCCGGTATTAATGGCTACTGCCAGTAGATCAAATTGTTGACGGCTCAGAATACCGTTGTCGAAAGCGGCCTTAACTTCGCCGATGTAGACTGTCGCGACGAAAACGTTGTCGCTGATTGCGGACAGCACACCGTTAGCGATATAGAACATACCAGGCTGCATCTCTTCTGGAAGTGACAGTACATAGCCGATTACTGGTGAGAACAGGTGCTGGTCGTGAATAACCCCTACAACGCCAAAAAACACCACCAATAGCGCGGTAAAGGGCAAGGCTTCCTCAAAAGCGTGTCCTAGCTTGTGTTCTTCGATGACCCCATTGAATGCCGTTTGCAGGACGATGATTGTCAGTCCTATGAGGCCTACCTCAGCGACATGAAAGGCCAGCGCAAATACAAGAAATAGCGCGGCAACCGCTTGCACAACTAGCCTGGCGTTATCTTGGGCCGTGCGAATGGATGCTTCGTGGGCGTCGAATTCCATCAAGATCTCACGAACTCGCTCGGGTAATTGAGCACCGTAGTCAAGAATCTTAACTTGCTCCAATAAAACACAGGTGGTCAGGCCTGCGACTAGCACGGGCATCGTGACCGGTGACATGCGCCAGAAAAACTCCATAAAGTCCCAGCCGGTATAGCTGGCGATTAGAAGATTTTGCGGCTCGCCAACGGTGGTGCAGACACCGCCCAGCGCGGTGCCGATGGCAGCATGCATAAGTAAGTTACGTAGAAACCGCCGAAATTTTTCCAGTTCCTCTTGCCGCTCTTCGAGGATGCTACTGTCCTCAGAGTGGGTGTGCTCATCATTAAAGTGTTTGCCCGAAGCGACTCTGTGATAAACCGAGTAGAAGCCGACGGCAACGCTGATGACCACGGCCGTTACAGTCAGGGCATCTAAGAATGCGGATAATACTGCGGATATGAGACAAAACAGAAACGAAATGAGTGTTTTCGACCGTACCGACAGCAAAATTTTCGTAAAGGTGAAGAGCAGTAATTCCTTCATGAAATATATGCCAGCGACCATAAAGATCAGTAACAAGATCACTGGAAATGCCGCTTCGACCTCATGTAAAACCGTGGTGGGATTGGTCATGCCCAATACGATGCCCTCAAATGCGAGCAGTCCACCGGGCTGCAGCGGGTAGCATTTCAACGCCATCGCTAGGGTAAAAATGAATTCGAGAACCAATACCCATCCGGCGATGTATGGCCCTGCAATAAGCAGCAAGATCGGATTGAGCAGCAAAAAGGCGACGATAGTTTTCTTGTACCAATCGGGCGCATGGCCAAGAAAATTCTGCGTGAAAGAACTTAGGGAAAGGCCTTGCATATATACACCTTAGTTATTTTTGATTGATGGAAGGTTCAGGTGACTTTTGAGTTTTTACTCTTCGCGTCTATTTGCGTCTATTTGCGTCTATTTGCGTCTATTCGCACTATCTACCCTGCAGCAAGGCTGAGCCCCATGCTGCCGATCACCGTATTCGCCTATGTGGTAAAGATAGCTTGCATTGAGGCTACGCTTCAACCGTAAGTCGCGAGGTTTGTGAATCTGGTTTGGCTGCAGAAGTATGCTATGTTTTTAACTTCGAATAACAAAAAGTGAAGAGCAGATGTGGCCAAACGAACCGGATGAATTTGTTCCTAATCATGAGATGTCAGCTGCAGACGACAGCGGTGATGCATGGTACTTCGCATTTATCGGATCAGAGTTGGTCTGCAAGAGTCACCAAGGTACGCCCGAACCCATAACTGCCGACGACTTTCGCTGGTTGGACTTGGAGATTGGCAGTAAACATTTCTTGGGTCACTACACTAACCGCCCGTGTTTTGCTTTGCGTGTGAAGGGGCAGGTGCCGGAAGGTTTTGTGGCTGTGGGTCTGCGCGGCCTATTGGGTCGGACAGTCCAATCATTATTTTACCTTGCAGGGCGGGCGCTGCAGATTGTTGAGTGGTCGGAGAATCATCAGTTCTGCGGTCGTTGTGGCAGCCCAACTCAAGATCATAAGAGTGATCGAGCCAAGGTCGGTAGTTGTGGTCTTATCAGCTACCCGAGATTGTCGCCGAGCATTATCGTGCTCATCACCCGCGGTGATGAGATGCTACTGGCACGCAATGCCAACTGGCCGAATGGCATGTACAGCACCTTGGCGGGCTTTGTTGAGGCCGGCGAATCCATCGAGCAAACCGTGCATCGAGAAGTTTTTGAGGAGGTAGGTTTAAGGGTCGAAAACCTGCGCTATTTTGGCTCCCAGAGCTGGCCATTTCCGAATTCGCTGATGCTTGGCTTCCATGCCGAATACAAATCTGGTGATATCGTATGTCAGCCCGGAGAGATTGCTGATGCCCAGTGGTTTACCCGCGACACGCTGCCGCAGACGCCGCCCAAGACGGCAATATCTGGATGGCTAATTGAGGAGTTCATCCAACAGCTCGCATCCTAGGCGTGGGACGGACGGAAAGCTGCCATGGCATGGAAGACCCAAATTAGATGGCCGCTGGCGCGGAATTGACTCTGCATAAAGGCGTTGACCGGGTCAGCCTTGCCGCTTAACAACTCGCGCGCGAGAGACTCGCTGTGAAAATATAGAGTCATCTCCACCGGGTCATTACTGTCCAGTTCTAACTGGCTCTCGCGCACGGCAAATTGAATTCCGCCATCGCCCCAGTCGAAGCGGATACAGGCATCCAGGCCAGTGTTGTGGTCGGGGTTGAAGTGCTTGGCGAGAAAGTCGTGCATATCGTAGCTTGGACTTTGGAGCGTGGATTGTACTGAATCGCTGCAGGTAAGCGAGCGTAATTGCAGAACGCTGGACGAGAGAACCCTGCACTCTATAAAGTACGCGACCTTAACTCGACGCCATTTTGGAAAGCGCTATGGATTATATATTCGACTATCTGATGTTTTTGGCCCAGGCGGTCACCGTGGTAGTGGCGATCATTGTGGTTGTGTCATTTGCTGCTGGCGCAAAGATGCGGCAGCAGGGGGGCGATCAAGGCTATTTGACGGTTACCAAAATTAATGAGCGGCTGCGCAATCTTCGCTATGTGATGGAAGATGCATTGCTAACACCTCAAGAAGCAAAACGGCGCCACAAATCCGAGCAGAAGTCGCAGAAAGTGACCGACAAAGAGAACGCTGCGAAGGCCAAGAAGGCGGCTAAAAGTGCCCTTCAGGAAGGCGTCGAAAGCAACGCGCCCGGGCGAGTTTTTGTGGTGCGTTTTGAAGGCGATGTTGCGGCATCGGATGTGGATAATTTTCGCCTAGAAATTAGCGCCATACTGACCATGGCGGACAGTAACGACGAAGTTGTGATCTGTTTGGAAAGCCCAGGGGGCATGGTTCACAGCTATGGTCTGGCCGCTTCCCAAATGATGCGCGTCCGTAATAAGGGCATACCGTTGACTGCAGTGGTCGATAAAGTCGCGGCAAGTGGAGGTTATCTAATGGCAGCGGTGGCGAATAAAATCGTCGCCGCGCCGTTTGCCGTAGTGGGATCGATTGGTGTGGTGGCTCAAGTGCCCAATGTGCATCGCCTGTTGAAGAAAAATGATGTTGATGTCGAGGTTCTCACCGCGGGTAAATATAAGCGTACGCTCACGTTTTTAGGGGAGAATACGGAGGAGGGACGTGAGAAATTTCAACAAGAGCTTGAAGACATACACGCGTTATTTCAGGAATTTGTTGTCGATAATCGCCCGGAAATGGACATAGCCACGGTAGCCACCGGCGAAGCTTGGTACGGTTCTAGGGCGTTGGAGCTGAACCTAGTAGACAGTTTGGCAACCAGTGATGAATATCTTATGGCGGCCTGCGCAGACAAGGACGTTTTTCAAGTCGCCTGGAAGCAAAACAGTAAGCCTATCGAGCGACTCTTAGGTAAGGCCAGTGGCATCCTCGATCGAGTCACGCATTTGCTGGAATTTACGCGGCGCTCATAACGAGCGTGCCGCTTACATTTTTATGGATCATAACTGAGAGGGAGTAGCCAATGTCGTTTAGAGCGTTTCAAGTAGAGAAAACCGATACTGGATTTGTGCGCAGCGTTGTTGATCGCGA
>MDTB01093024.1_pt1 | contig 10412 bp, 9 predicted proteins | sample 811161 | NCBI WGS metagenome assembly MDTB01 (sample SAMN05326650, study PRJNA326480) | marine metagenome | isolation source: seawater | place: Mediterranean Sea | collected 2009
ATATTCTTTCCACCCGGAGCCAATCAAATAGCCTCTTACAATACATTCTACAGGAAGCAACTCTGCTTTTTTAACTAACATAGATCGTCCTTTAAGCATATCTTTATAAGGAGTAAGTTCATCAGGGAAATCATTAATATTAGTTGATATCATATGATTTTTAACCAAATTCCTTGTCCTATCAAACCAGAATTTAGAAATCATATTCAAAACTTGACCTTTGTTTGGAATTCCGTCAGGCATTACAACGTCAAAGGCCGATATCCTATCTGATGCAATAAATAGATATTGGTCACCTAAATCATAAACTTCTCTAACTTTTCCACTTTTAAATTTTTTTAAGCCTGGAATATTTATTTCTGTAATTGCGCTCATTAATTCTCCTATGTTTGAGATTTATTTTATTTTATATTTTACCATTTTTTACGTCGAGATTGTTTTTTTATTTTTAATTTTCCAGTTTTTAAATTAGGAATCTTTTTAAAATTATTTTTTTTATGTGTTATATTTTTACATAGTATAAAATCAATTAATTTTCTTTCAATATCAACTTTAGATATTATCACCTCAATAGTTTTTCCAAGTTTAAAAAATATTTTATTATATTCATTAATCACGCATGTATTATTTTTATTGGGTTTTAACCATTCTGATGAAATTGTCGCATAAAGAATCATACCCCTTTGAAGTGTTTCGGGTATTTCTACAATAATGCCATTTTTTTTAATTGAAGTTATAACCCCTTTAAGAGGTGGATTTTTCCCTTCTTTTAATTGATTAGCATAATAGTCAATTCTTTTACTTTCAACAGACTTTCTTTCTAATTCGTCAGCCTTTCTCTCTGTACTTGAGCAATGTTTGCTTATTTCATCTATCTCTTTAACGTTTAATATTTGTTTATTATTATTTTCAATATTTTTAAGTAATCTATGAACTATCAAATCTGGATATCTACGAATCGGTGAAGTAAAATGCGTATATTTATCAAAAGCTAATCCAAAATGACCTATACAGTTTGATGAATATTCTGCTCTTTTAAAATTTCTTAATATTGATAATAAAATTGCATATTCGTTTTTTTTACCCTTTATAAACTTAAATATTTCATTGATTTCATCTCGTGAATTTGGGGAGAAAGGAATGCCTAATGCATCAAGTTCAATGGACATTTTTGACCATTGTTCTTCATCTGGATCTTCGTGAATTCTAAAAATTGAAGGATGTTTAGATTTTAATAAAATACTTGCAACAACTTTATTGGCAAGTAGCATACAATCTTCAATCATTTGATAGGCATCTTTTGCTGAAGAACGCGATGAAATTGATTCTACATCTCCAGCATCATCAAGTTTAATTTCAACATCTGGTGTATTTAATTCTAATGACCCTTGATTTACTCTTTTCTGTCTAATTTTTTTAACTAATGGATATAACTGCCTTATTTTAACAGATATATCTTCAGGTATTTTATGTCCCTTTTTATTCTCAATTAATTTTTGAACTTGATTGTATGTTAGCCGGTATTTGGAATTTATTACTGCTGGAAATGTATCAAAACTTAAGAGTTCTCCATCATCACTTATATGCATTTCTACTGAATGACTTAGATGATCCTCATTTGGTGTTAAACTACATAGTTTGGTGGTAAGCTCAGAAGGAAGCATCATAATAACACGATCAACAAGATAAATACTGTTTCCTCTATTGAGAGCTTCTTTATCAATTTTACTCTGTGGATTTACATAAAATGAAACATCTGCAATATGTACCCCTAGATTCCATCCGGATTTTGAATGATGTTCTATTGATATTGCATCATCAAAATCTCTTGCCGTATCAGGATCTATTGTAAACGTAATTAAATTTCTTAGATCTTTTCTTTTTTTAATTTCCTCAGTAAAATTAACGGATATTTTTTTAACTTCATCTAAAATATTTTTTGAAAATTTTTCCTCAATTCCTTCGTTATAAAGCATTGAGCTTACATCAACCCCGAGGTCAGAATTTTTTCCTAAATCTTTTTGTATAGAAGCTGTAATATTTTGATAGGGATCAATCCAATCGTCTAATTTTATTAATACTTTATGATCATGATTAATTTCAGTTTCTTCGTTTACGAATATTTTGTGGTTAATTAAATAATCATCAGGAATGACATATTTATTATACTTTGTATGTTTTAACGTACCTACAATACTTATTTTGTGTCTTTCAATAATTTCAAATATTTTTCCCTCAGTTCTTGTTTTTAATGAATTATTTTTAAACTGAGAACTTCTGTGAAATATTTCAGCTATAACTTTATCATTAGGTAAGGCAACACCTAGATTTCTTTCATTGATATAAATTTCTTCATTATTCTCATCAACAGGAATTAAAATACCTCCTCCTTTTGGAAGGAATTTGATTATTCCTAATACTTGATTAGAAAGATTTGGTAATGAAAATCTATTTTTTCTAAGTCTTTCAATGGCACCTTTTTTCTCGAGTTGATATAATGCTTTTCTAAATGCATTTCTTTCATTTTTATCAATTATTCCAAGAGCATTTGCAATTTCATGTTGCTTCATAGGTAAATAATTTGGCTGTTTAAAAAATTCAATAATTTGGTTGTCGATACTCATTTTATTTATGTGTTATAAAGTTCATGTGAAAATTTTATTTGTTAGTAGTGAAATTGTACCATTTGCTTCTAGTGGTGGTCTAGGAGATGTTTGCGCAGCTTTACCAAAAGCTTTATATCGAAAAGGTATAAATATAATAAAAATCATGCCATTATATGGGTGTATCGATAGAGAAAAATATTTTATCGAACCAACTGGTATAGAGTTAAATATTTCATTTTCAAATTCAACTTATTTAGTAAAAATTTGTAGTCAAACGTATGAAAATATTACGACCTACTTTATTCAATCAGATGTTTTTTTTAATAGAGAAAATTTATATGTTGATGAATATGGTGATTATGATGATAACTTTGAAAGATTTTTATTATTTCAAAAGGCAATTGTTGGATTAATTGATTTTTTAAATTTATCAATTGATATAGTTCATTGCAATGATTGGCAAAGTAGTCTAATTCCAATTTTTTTAAAATATGGAACTCAAGGAAAATTACGAGTATGTAATGAGAAAACATTATTAACAATTCATAATTTAGCCCATCAAGGGGTATTTGATAGTAAGAAATTTTACTTAATGCAGTTACCATTGTCATGTTTTTCAGATAAAATATTAGAATTTTATGGAAATATTAATTGTTTTAAAGGTGGGATAATTGAAGCAGATGCTGTAAATACGGTTAGCCCATCTTATGCAAAGGAAATTTTATTAGAAAAATACGGTAATTCGTTAGATGGTGTTTTAAATAATCGTTCAGATAATATTTACGGAATTTTAAATGGCGTTGATTATGAAAGATGGAGTCCAAACTCTGATTCATACATTGATTGTAATTTTTCTATAAATGATTTATCAGGAAAACTTAAATGTAAAAATGAACTTCAGAGTTTATTAAATTTAGAACATAAGGAAAATGTTCCATTAATAAGTATGGTTTCAAGATTAACGAGTCAAAAGGGATTAGATTTATTATTTGAATCATTTGATGAATTAATGAAAAAAGATATCCAAATAATTTTTCTGGGAACGGGTGAGCAATGGTATGAAGATCAAATTAGGGATTTAGAACATCGCTGGCCAGAAAAAGTAGTTGCTAAAATTGAATTTTCTAGCTCACTTGCTCATAAATTTTTTGCAGGCTCTGATATATTTTTGATGCCTTCAATGTTTGAGCCTTGCGGTCAAAGTCAAATATTTAGTATGCGTTATGGGACAATTCCAATTGCTTATAATACGGGTGGATTAAGCGATACAATTATAGATTATCCAAGAAAAGGAAGTACTGGATTTTTATTTGAAACATTTAACGCTTTTTCGTTTTTAGATAAAATCAATTATTCACTAGATGTATATAATCAGAAAATAAATTGGACTAAACTTATAAAAAGAGCAATGAAGTGTGATTTTTCAGTAGATCAAATGGCTTCTGAGTATATAAATCTTTATAAAAAAATTATTTCAAATTAATATTTCTAAAAATAAAGATTTTTAAATTTTTCTATTTCGCTATTTATATCCTTAATTAATGAAGAATCATCTGATTGCTTTAGTTTCATTGATAAAACAAGTATTTTATGAAGTGAATTTAATTTTTCTTGGTAGCTATCCGAAGATTCTTTTACTCTTTGAGCCATAAAATAATATGTTACAATATCTGAAAGTTCATCCGCATGATTTTCTTTATTTAATATCCACCTAACCTTTTGGTTGTCATTGGGGTTTTTATTTAATTCGTTGATTGATTTTTCAATTGTAACAACGTGTTCTTTCATAAGTTGGATTCTAGTTTCATCATCAAATATACCGCATGGAATTTGACAATGACCATAAACAACAGATGAAAAAAATATAACTGTTAAGAATGCTACTATGTTTTTTAACATCATTTAAATCTCCTAATTTCTAGATGTGATTATCAATATTATTAAATTTTTAAAAGTTTTTTTTCCGTACATATATAATTCATTTTAATATCCCATGATTCAATAGGAATCTCATTAATTAATTGAAAATGGTGACAAACTCCAATTTTAGTCCCTTGAAAATTTTTAAGAAGATCATCATAAAATCCTTTTCCTCTACCTAATCTATTGCCTTTTTTATCAAATCCAAGACCAGGTATAAGAATTAAATCCAAGAGATTTATATCAATAATTTTTCCTGTGGGCTCTATGATATTAAATTTACCTACAGTATTTAAATTTTTTATAACTTTTCTAAAATGATATGAATTTTTTTCTGAATTATAAGATGGGGCATATAGAGAAATATTTTTATTTAAATCTATATTATGAATTATAATTTCATTTTTAAATGAATTGTAAATTCCAATTTTATTATAAGATTTTTTTTGTAAGAATTGATCTATATTATACTTAGCTTTAGAGGAATTATCTAATAACTGATGACTAGAAATTTTGTTTAATTTATCTTTTAGTTTTTTTCTTAAAATTTTTTTCATAAAAAACCCCTCAATAGCCGCTATATAGACTTGCCTCTATCACCGTAGTGACAAAGTGGGGACCAATCAAGCTAACTTCCAAAACCCTCCCTTATTCAAGGGCATATGGGTATATAGCTGAAAGCAAAGCCCCCTTGATAAATGCATTGGGAAAGAGGAGCGTGTCTTTTTCACAAACTACGAAGGGTTAAATCATTCTTTCCTATTTTTAATTAATTTATTTATAAAATCCACAATGTATATCGAACATTCCTTTTTAGAAATTACATCTGTTTTTGTAATAATTTCTTTATTTTTATTTAAAAAGACATATTTACCCTGATTTACACCAATAGAGGAGGGTTGATTAATAATAATTAAATCTAAATTTTTATTAATTAATTTTTGATATGCAATTTCGATGTCATCATTATCTTGAAGTGAAAAACCTATGCATATCTGGTTTATTTTTTTAATTTTACCAATATTTTTTGCAATATCATTCGTAGACTCTAATTCAATAGAAATTGACGATTGCTTTGAAGATATTTTATTTTTGGATACTATTTTTGGTTTATAATCGCTAATTGCTGCAGCAAAAATACATATATCTACATTAGGAAAAATTTCTAGTGCCTTTGTATTCATTTGCTTTGAAGATGTAATATTTAAAATTTTTACATTATTAGTTTGTGATGGAAGATTTTGGTTATGTATTGGACCAGTTATAAAAGTTAAATTGAATGATTTCATACATTGTTCAGCTATTTCTTTACCCATAATACCACTACTGGCATTAGCAATAAATCTAACAGGATCAATGTATTCATGAGTCGGACCAGATAAAATGAGAATTTTTTTCATTATTTATTAAATATTGATAATCATTTCGAATATTTTACTAATATCAGATAATCTTCCGATTCCAGTATTTCCACATGCCAAATTTCCAATGTCAGGACCAATTTGAGTCCACCCAAAACTTTTTAGTTTTACACAGTTTTCTTGAACAATTCCTTGTTCCCACATTTCATTATTCATAGCAGGACAAAAAAATCTTTCACATTCTCTTTTCAAGGATATTGATGTATTTGTAACTGGATCATCAGCTAATCCATTTGCAATTTTTCCAATTATATTTGCAGTTGCGGGAATTAAAATAAATATGTCAGCATTAATAGCCGGATAAAGATGAGTATAATATGTATTTTTTTCATCAATAATAGTTTTATCTGTATAAGTTTCCTTACCAGTAATTGCACTAAATGTTAATGGTGTAATAAATTTTTCGGAATTTGGGGTCATACATACATTAACATCCATTCCATATTGAACAAGTTTACTAGCTAAATCCGCAGATTTGTATGAAGCAATACCACCAGAAACTCCAATTATTATTTTTTTCTTCATGATATTAATAAAACTAAACTTCCATTATTTCTTTTTCTTTATTAGTGAGTAAGTTATCCATTTTGGAGATAATTTCATTTGTAATTTTTTGAATTTCATCAAGAGATTGTTTTCGATCATCCTCGGTAAGTTCATTTTGTTTCTCTAGATTTTTAATTTGGTCGTTTGCATCTCTTCTGATATTTCTGACGGTTACTCTTTGATCTTCAGTTGTTCGACTAGCAATCTTGACCATATCTTTTCTTCTTTCCTCAGATAGTTCAGGTATCGGAACTCTTATTAATCTACCATCATTCATAGGAGTTATTCCGATATTTGCTGCAACAATAGATTTTTCAATTAAGGGAAGTGATGATGGGTCAAATGGATTGATGACGATTTGTCTTGGTTCAGGAGTTGAAATATTTGATATATCTCTTAATCGAGTTGGTGTTCCATAATAATCAACAGTTATATTTTCAACTAATGCTGGATTGGCTTTTCCGGTTCTTAAACCACTTAATTCTTGTTGAAGAAAACTAAGTGATTTATCCATTCTTTCTTTTGTATCTGTAATAACATTATTACTCATTATTTTCTCCGTTTTAATTACTTACAAGGGTTCCAGAATCATCACCATTAAATATATCAACCATGCTATTAGATTTAAAAAAATCAAAGACAACTATTGGAATGTTGTTTTCCATACAAAGAGAGAATGCGGCAGCGTCCATAATTTTTAGTTGTTGCGATAAAGCATCGTTATAATTTATTTTATCATATTTTAAAGCATTAGAGTTATTTTTTGGATCGCAATCGTAAATTCCATCTACTTTAGTTGCTTTCATTAAAACATCGGCATTAATTTCTGAAGCTCTTAGTGCAGCAGCACTATCAGTAGTAAAATAGGGATTTCCAGTTCCAGCACCAAAGATAACCACTCTTCCTTTTTCAATATGTCTAATTGCTCTTCTTCTTATAAAGGGTTCAGCAATAGATGGCATATTTATAGCTGTCATAACTCTAGTTTGAATACCTTCTTTTTCTAATGCACTTTGTATTGCCATCGCATTAATAACTGTACCTAGCATTCCCATATAGTCACCTGTAGTACGATCTGTACCAATTGAAACTCCTTCAATACCTCTAAAAATATTACCTCCTCCAACTACAACAGCTAACTCTGCACCTGATTTTAATAAGGTCTTAAATTGTTTGGCGATAGAATTTAAAATGTCAGGATCATGATTGAGGCCTTTTTCTCGATTTTGTAATGCCTCACCGCTAATTTTTAATAGTAGTCTTTTATATTTCATTATTGATCTCCTACATTTTGACTTTTAAAATAGTGAAAGGTTGTATTTATGTAAATTAGCAATGTTAGGAAAATTTTTTTGAAAAAAATAATATTTTTTTTAGTACCTATCGTTTTTATATTTTTAATTATATTACATTTTGTAAAAAAAGATAAAACTTACACTACAAATACATATGCGATATGGGTTCCAAGATTTGAATACTCTTCAATTGAAGATGTTCATAAAATTATTAAAAATTGTGCTGAATTAGGTCTTACAGATATTTTATTTCAAGTAAGAGGAAATGGTACAGTTTATTATGACAGTAATTATGAGCCATGGGCTTATGAATTATTTTTAAATAATAATGATTATGACAATCCCGGGTGGAATCCATTAGAAGCAGCTATAGATTTTAGTAAAATATATAATTTAAAAATCCACGCTTATATAAATGTATTACCAGGATGGAAAGGATTAAATGATCCGCCTATTTCAAATGGTAATTTATGGAGTTCGAGAAAAGATCTATTCATGGTAGATTCAATTGGAAAAACTATGCTTCCAACTTCAGGATGGTATACATTTCTAAATCCAGCTCATCCAGAAGTTATTTCACATCTTAGAAATTTATCTAATGAATTGTTAAAATATGAAATCGATGGTTTGCATTTAGATTATATAAGATATCCTTATGACTATTATCTTTCTGCAAAAGAAATATATCCACAACTATCAAACACAGAATTAAAAAAAAGATTTAATTTTTCTTTCGATGAAATTTCAATTTCTCAGCTAAATAAAAAATATGGAAATAATTGGTCTAATAAAGAAATAATTAAATTTAAAAATGATACAATATCACATTTAGTTAAGTCTATAAGTGATTCTTATCCGTCGAATATTATTGTGAGCGCTAGCGTGCTGGCAAATCCTATTGATAGTAGGTTATTTGCGGGTCAAGATTCAATTCAATGGGTAAAGAAATCTTTAGTAGACTGGATATTTCAGATGAATTATAACTCTATAAAATTTAACGATAATCTTTATATAATGACTGATAAATTAGGTAAAAAATTAACTAAAAGGCATCTCATTATTGGTATGTTTTGCGATAAGAGTAAAAGGGAATTAAAAAAAGAATTTATTAAAATTAAAAAAAGTAATTGTAGAGGTTATGCTTTTTTTTCTTATGGGCTACTTTTCGACCAGCACATGATTAATTCAAGAGGCATATTAATAAAAAGTCTTTTATCGGAAAATATTACTCAATAATTCTTTCTAAAATTGGAGTGGATTGAGTCTCTTTTATATATTCAATATTTTCAGTATCATTTGAATCTTCGTTAAGGAAATTATTTGCAATTTCCAATCCTTTTTTATTTCCTGTTGACTCACAAGCATGCTTATAACCAATCCAAGCACTACGAGAATCTGAATAACTTAATATATTTTTAAAAGTTTTTTCAGCTTCATCAGGATTATTAAGTAGTAATTCTGCATATCCTTTTCTTATGTTTGCTCCTAAAATATTTTGATTATCATTGATAATTTTTTGAAGAATATGCCGAGCTACGAAAGCAGATTTTTCTGTATGAATATTATTTAAAGCCAAATTCAGATAAACTTTACTTGCTCCGATTAAAGGGATGGGACATCCTTTATTTTTTTTATTTAAAAAATCTTTTTTATAATCTTCTAAATTAATCAGACCTATTTTTAAAAAATTATCAACAAGATTTGAAGAAGATGGAATTAATACTGCTGTAATTCCATCCATATATATTAATGACCAACCAAAATCTAATAATGAAACAACCCCTTTTGAAGCATTATTATCGAGTAAATTTAAGATAAAAATATCTGGCTTATGGTTATCTATAAATATAGATAATGCTTCGTCATTCCCGCTTAGCGCATCATATAAATTGTATATGTCCTCTTTTTTGTATATCCCTTTTCTATAGTCAATGAAACATTGCTTATTAAAATTATAATTAATCCACCCTCCATCAATCGGAAGATTTGCAATTTTAGCGTCAGATTCCATTATTGATGATTTCATCTCTTTTGGAAGGTTATCTGAAATAAAGCATTCTGAAATTCCAAATCCAAAAGTTGATGAACTTGCTGATTTCTTAAATGTTGTGTTATTAATAATAGGAATAGAAAATGATAAAAATAAAATAAATATTATGATTAAAAAACCATAATGGTTAATTGAACTCGTATTAGAAATAATAGTTTTAAAAAAACTATTTAAAATATTTTTTAGTGAATCAATACTTAATACTAAAAATGGAAAAGAAAGAGCTACAAATAAAAACAAATGAACTGGATTTGTAAACACTAAGAAAAATCCAAGAATTGAAGAAATAGTAATTGTCAAAGGAAGCTTTTTCTTTGAAGTAATTAGCCCAATCAAGCAAATGAAAGAAAGGCATATTAACCATACTTTCAAAGTAAAAGGTGAATAAAAATCATAAATAATAGATGAGTAAAATATTGGATAATAGTTCTGCAAAGAATTTATTATCTGTTTATGAGTGCTTAAAAATCCTGGATTTGCAAGCGTTGAAATAAATGAAATTATTAATAAAAATATTTCTTTTTTAAGATTAGTTTTTAAAGATTGAACTAAATATTCAATAAAAAACAAAGAA